>ERZ1673702.1846-NODE-1846-length-20558-cov-5.478564_pt1 | contig 20558 bp, 20 predicted proteins | sample MGYA00580232_ERZ1673702 | MGnify/ENA primary metagenome ERZ1673702 (study PRJEB41218, sample SAMN15661792) | gut metagenome | host: Homo sapiens | place: Canada: London | collected 2015-08-20/2019-03-30 | study: EMG produced TPA metagenomics assembly of... | reverse complement strand
GAGCAGGGCGTGCCTGTGGCCCTGGCCCTGAGCCAGCGCGTGCTGAATGGCCGCGGCGCGTGGCGTCTGCAGGGCGGCGGCTTTGCCGGCACTATTCAGGCGTTTGTGCCCGTTGACCTGTTGGACGCCTACAAGGCCGCCATCGACGGCTGCTTCGGCGAAGGCAGCTGCCACGTCCTGAACATCCGCAACTACGGTGCCGTGCCCGTGACGCCGGATATGTGAGCGTATAAAAGAGTGTAAATAAAGCCGCAGCTGTGCAGAAAACGCATAGCTGCGGCTTTTTGTGCTTTTTAATATCATCGTGCGGTAGGGGCCGGGCATGCCCGGCCCGGCGGCTGCCCGCAAACGAGCGCCTCCGTACAGCCGCGGGCCGCACATGTGCGGCCCCTACAAACCAGTGGATAGGCAGGCAGCAACTCCGCAGAGGTCGGCGTCCCCGACGACCCGTGGCCGTTTCCGTCGCAGCAAGCGGCGCCCATGGGATGCATAAAGGCATCCCACAGCCCGTAGGGGCGGATTCCATATCCGCCCGGGCACCCTCCGCAACCGCAGACCTTGCGGGAGAAAATAAGTCCCTCCCTGAACCGCAGCCTTATTTCCCGTTCCTCTCCCAGATCAGTGCCAGCCCCTTGAACAGCAAATCGGCGTCATAGATGATCTTCCGCTTGCAGCAGGGCATAATGTACGGCGCTAACCCGCCGGTGGCGACCACGGTCAGCGGCTGGGCCAGCTCGGCCTCGACGCGGTCCGCTAACCCGTCCAGCATGGCGGCGGTGCCGAACATGGCCCCGTTGTTCAGCGCGGCGACGGTGTTCGCGCCAATCAGATGCTCCGGCGGCTCGGGCGCGATGGGCGGCAGCTGCGCCGTGCCCGCGCTGATGGCCCGCAGGCTCGTCTGCACGCCGGGCACGATGAACCCGCCCAGAAACACCTTTTTGTACGATATAACGTTGTATGTCGTCGCCGTACCCAAATCCACGGTCATGCAGGGCAGGGGATAGTGCTCCGCTGCCGCAGCGGCATCGGCGATGCGGTCCCGGCCCACCTTGGCGGGCTCGTCCACGGCGAAGGTCAGCCCGGTGTCCAGCGTGTAATTCACGACCAGCGCCTCGCGTCCGGTCAGCCGTTTGCAGGCGGCGGCCAGCACGCCGGTCAGGCGCGGCACGACGCTGCACACAATAACGCCCTCACAGGCGGTGGGGTCCACAGGCAGGCGCCGCAGCAGAAATTTCATCTCGGCGGCGTACTCGTCCTCGGTGCAGCGGGGGCGGGTGACCATGCGGGTCGTGAACGCAATGGTGCGGTGGTCCGCCCCGTCCAGCCCGCCAATGCAGATGTTGGAATTGCCGATGTCAACTGCTAAAACCATAGTGAAGTCCTTTTTATAGATAAAAGATAAGAGATAATAGTTAAAAAATAAGGTGGATCGCGGCGCTTTGCGCCGCTCAAAAATATTATACGCATTTGCATAGAAAGCGTCAATCTGCTATAATGACTACAGCGTAATTTTGTTTTCGCCAAAGGCGAAAACTCCACTCTACTAATAAGGTGTTGATTTTTTATGCTGCTTTCCAACAAAACCGTCGTCCTCGGCATCACCGGGGGCATTGCCGCCTACAAAATGCCCAACGTGGCGCATGCACTCGTCAAGCTGGGCGCGGATGTACACGTTCTTATGACGAAAAACGCCACCGAGTTTATCTCGCCGCTGGTGTTTGAGACGCTGACCCGCCGCCGCTGCCAGGTCGATACGTTTGACCGCAACTTCCAGTACGACGTGGCCCATATCAGCCTTGCCAACGCGGCAGATTTGATGCTCATCGCCCCGGCCACGGCCAACGTCATCGCCAAGCTGGCCCACGGTCAGGCCGACGACATGCTGACCACTGTCACGCTGGCCGCGACCTGCCCCAAGCTCGTCGCGCCCGCCATGAACACCCACATGCTCGAAAACCCCATCACCCAGGATAACCTCAAAACGCTGGAACACTACGGCTTCACGGTCATCCCGTCCGGCTCCGGTATGCTGGCCTGCGGCGACGTCGGCTCGGGCCGTCTGCCCGATGAGGGTGTGCTGGTCGACTACGTCCTGCGGGAGCTGGCCTGCGCGAAAGACCTTAAAGGCAAAAAGGTCGTCGTCTCCGCCGGTGCCACGCAGGAGCCGATGGACCCCGTGCGCTATCTGACGAACCACTCCACCGGCAAGATGGGCTACGCCGTGGCCCGCGCCTGTATGCTGCGCGGCGCAGACGTCACGCTGCTGGCGTCCACCGGCTGCACGCTGCCGCCCGTGCCGTTTGTAAAGACCGTTCCGTTCACCACCGCCGCCGACCTGTTTGAGGCCGTCAAGGCAAACGCCATGGACGCTGACGCCCTCGTCATGGCTGCCGCCGTGGCCGACTACCGCCCGGCCACTGTCGCCGCGGACAAGGTCAAAAAGCACGACGGCGAGATGAGTATTGCCTTGGAACGCACCGACGATATTTTAGCCTGGGTCGGTGCGCATAAGCCGGAAAAGCTGTTTGTCTGCGGCTTCTCGATGGAGACCCGCGACTTGATTGAGAACAGCACGGCCAAGCTGCACAAGAAGAACATGGACATGATTGTGGCCAACAACCTGAAGGTGCCCGGCGCAGGCTTCGGCGTGGACACTAACGTTGTGACCATCATCACCGCCCAAGGCGTCACCGAGCTGCCCCTCCAGAGCAAGGATGCCGTTGCCGGTCACATTGCAGACGCGATTGCGGGAAAGTAAGAAACAGACCGCAAACGGCCAAAGCCCTTTCCCGAAACCAAAAAAATCATACCCCCGCCCCCACCTGCATATTCATTTGTGAATCATGCAAAGGGGGCGTTTTTATGTGCGGAATTGCGGGGCAGGTCGGGCGCGACCCCCGGACCATCCAGCGGCGGTACGCGGCCTACTGCGCCATGCAGCAAACGCTGGCGCGGCGCGGGCCGGACCAGCGCGGTATGTACATCTGCGGCGCGGCGGCGCTCATCCACGCGCGGCTGGCGGTTGTGGATCTCGAAAACGGCCTGCAGCCCATGCAGCTGGACTGGCAGGGTGAAACCTACGTGCTGGTTTATAACGGCGAGCTCTACAACACGCCCGAGCTGCGCGCCGCACTGGCCGCCTGCGGGCACAGCTTCAACGGGCACTCCGACACCGAGGTACTGCTCCACGCTTTTGCCGAGTGGGGCGCAAACTGCGTGCCCAGGTGCAACGGTATTTTTGCGTTTGCTGTCTGGCAGCAGAACGCAGGTACGCTGTTTTTGGCGCGTGACCGCTGCGGCGTCAAGCCGCTGTTCTACACGCAGGCGGAGGACTCGCTGATATTTGGCAGTGAGCTGAAGACCCTGCTGGCGCATCCCGCTGTGCCGCCCCGCGTCGATGCCAACGGCCTGGCCGAGGTGCTGCTGCTTGGCCCCGGGCGCACGCCGGGCTGCGGCGTATTTCAAAATGTGCGGGAGCTGCTGCCCGGCCAGTACGCTGTCTATGAGACCCAAACCGCCCGCCTGACCCTGCACAGCTACTGGCGGCTTGAGGACCACGACCACCCCGACGACTTCGCCGCCACGGCCCGCAGGGTGCGCGACCTCGTCACCGATGCTATCGAGCGGCAGCTCGTGTCCGACGTGCCCGTGGCAACGTTTTTGTCTGGCGGGTTGGATTCCAGCCTGATTTCGGCCATTGCCGATGCGCATTTTACGGCGCAGGGCAACCAGCTGCAAACGTTCTCGGTGGGCTACCGGGATAACAAAAAGTACTTCCATGCGACAAAATTTCAGCCCGGCGCGGATGCACCCTACATCCGCAAAATGAACGACTTTCTCCATGCCAGGCACCACTGGGTCACGCTGGACACGCCGGAGCTTGTGCCCGCGCTGTACGCCGCGGTGGACGCCCGCGACCTGCCCGGCATGGCGGACGTGGATGCGTCGCTGCTCGTGTTCTGTCGGCATATCAAGCCCCACGCCACGGTGGCGCTGTCGGGGGAGTGCGCGGACGAAATTTTCGGCGGCTACCCGTGGTACCGCGACCCCACGGTGCGCGAGCGGTACGGCTTCCCATGGGCGCAGTCCACGGCCTACCGCGCGTCGTTCATCAAGCCCGGTGTGCTGGGCGGCATCGACCCGGCAGCGTTCGTGGATGAAGGCTATCGCGCCACGCTGGCTCAGACCTCCGTCCGCCCCGGCCTGCCCGCCGCAGAACAGCGGATGCGCCAGATGATGAACCTGAATTTCAAATGGTTCATGCAGACGCTGCTGGACCGCAAGGACCGCATGAGCATGTACAGCGGCCTCGAGGTCCGCGTGCCGTTCTGCGATTACCGCATTGCGGAGTATCTATACTCGGTCCCATGGGAGTTCAAGGACTATCACGGGCAGGAAAAGGGCCTCCTGCGCGAGGCCATGCGCGGCGTGCTGCCCGACGAGGTTCTGTGGCGGCGCAAAAGCCCGTACCCCAAAACGTGGAACCCCAGCTACCTGGCGGCCGTCTCGGCGGAGCTGCGCACCGTCCTGAATGACCCCGCCGCGCCGCTTCTGCGCATCATTCGGGCGGACGCACTGGAAACGCTGCTGGCCTCCGGCGCGGATAACCCCATCCCGTGGTATGGTCAGCTGATGACCACGCCCCAGACTATCGCGTGGTTTTTGCAGCTGGACTATTGGCTGGCAAAGTATAAGGTGGAGCTGGTGTGAACTTGCGGCGGGGTGGGGCACCCCGCCCTACGTGTATCATGTATGTGGGGACGTAGGGCGGCATGCCCTCATGCCGCCGTGCCCGTTCCCGCCACCACCGTAGGGGCGGATTCCTGATCCGCCCGCAAACCTAACGCAGCCGCACACGGCCCGGGCACATATACAAGGCACCCCTGCGTCACGTCGTACGCCACACAAACGCAAAAATAATTTATTTTCCCTCCCCATCTGTTCAAACCCGCCAAAACGTGCTATAATAACCCAATAGGACTATAAATAGAGAAGGGAGTCTCCTCATGCAGCAGGAAACTGTCATCGTTCTGGATTTCGGCGGCCAGTATAATCAGCTGATCGCCCGCCGCGTCCGCGAATGCAACGTATATTGCGAGATTTATTCGTACCGCACCGACCTTGCCAAAATCAAGGCCAAAAACCCCAAGGGCATCATCTTCACCGGCGGCCCCAACAGCGCCTACCTGCCGGATTCGCCCACGATCGACCCCGATATTTATAACTGGGGCGTGCCCATCCTCGGCATCTGCTACGGCAGCCAGCTGATGATGCACATGCTGGGCGGCAAGGTCTGCAAGGCACCCGAGCGCGAGTACGGCAAGACGCTGGTCGACTTGAACACCGCCAGCCCGCTGTTTGACACGCTGCCCGCGCAGAATGTCTGCTGGATGAGCCATAACGACTACATCGAGCAGGCCGCCCCCGGCTTTGAGATCGTGGCCCACACGCCCAACTGTCCGGTGGCTGCCGCGCAGGATAAGGCACGCGGCCTCTACGCCGTGCAGTTCCACCCCGAGGTCCTGCACACCGAAAACGGCACGAAAATTCTGCATAACTTCGTCTATAATGTCTGCCGCTGCGCCGGTGACTGGAAGATGGACTCCTTCGTGGAAAACTCCGTCAAGGCCCTGCGCGAAAAGATCGGCGACGGCAAGGTACTCTGCGCCCTGTCCGGCGGCGTGGATTCCAGCGTCTGCGCGGCCATGCTGGCCAAGGCCATCGGCAAGCAGCTGACCTGCGTGTTCGTGGACCACGGTCTGCTGCGCAAGAATGAGCGCGAGCAGGTCTGCGAGGTCTTTGGCGAGGGCGGCCAGTTCGACATCAACTTTGTCTGCGTCGATGCCCGTGACCGCTTCTACAAGAAGCTGGCCGGTCAGGACGCCCCCGAGCGCAAGCGCAAGATCATCGGCGAGGAGTTCATTCGCGTCTTTGAGGACGAGGCCAAAAAGATCGGTGCTGTGGACTTTTTGGCACAGGGCACGATTTACCCCGACGTGGTCGAGTCCGGCCTTGGCGGCGAATCTGCCACGATCAAGAGCCACCACAACGTCGGCGGTCTGCCCGACTACGTTGACTTTAAGGAAATCGTCGAGCCGCTGCGCGACCTGTTCAAGGACGAGGTCCGTCAGGCTGGCCGTGAGCTGGGCCTGCCGGAGTACCTTGTCGCCCGCCAGCCGTTCCCCGGCCCGGGCCTGGCCATCCGCATCATCGGCGATGTGACCCCCGAGAAGGTCGCCATCGTGCAGGATGCCGACGCCATCTGGCGTGAGGAGATCGACAAGCTGCCCATGGCCCAGCGCCCGAGCCAGTACTTTGCCGCGCTGACCAACATGCGCAGTGTCGGCGTCATGGGCGACGAGCGCACCTACGACTACGCCATCGCTCTGCGCGCCGTCACCACGACGGATTTTATGACCGCCGAGGTCACGATCCTGCCGACGGAGACCATCACCACCGCCGCCAACCGCATCGTGAACGAGGTCAAGAACATCAACCGCGTCATGTTCGACTACACCACAAAACCGCCGGCAACGATTGAGTTTGAATAATCGCGAAACCTAAATAGAGCCTGTATATTGAACGTTCTATCGTTCAATATACAGGCTCTTTCTTTTTGCTGACTCCGTTTTGACTCCCGTTTTCCAATATTGAGTTAATTGTCTTTTTTTCAGCAGGTCGGAAATGCAAACTTTTACTAGCTTTTCCCTATGGATTTAATCGAAAAAGTAATCTTTAAGCATCTTTGCAAATTTGGATTCTTTAGACAGCTTCTCATGAATTTGCTCGTCTTCTTGTTCCCATTGATCCAAGATGGGATTATCAATAGACTCATCCAGCAAATACGTGTTGGTTTGCACTTGAATTTCAAGCTTGGCTAAGCTTTCAGCAATGTCGTCTAAATGTGCCTTGATCGATTCGTCGTGACTATCCTCATAAAGCTGTTTAACTTCTTTATAAATATACTCGCCTTTCTCCCATGCTGTTAGCGAACCGCTAATGTATTCTGGCAGCTGGATTTCTATTTTTTCTCCCGGAATGTCTTTTGTGTCAAGAGAATCCTTTATGGAAAGTGTAAGAAGGTGCGCAATCATAGGGCTGATAGTGATTCTCAAGCTATCCCTATCAATTCTCTTGGTATCCGGATTACGAGAACCCTCGAACTTTATTAGATTTTTTTGCTTTAATTGCATAAGAAAGCCTATGAAATCTCCCTGTGTGACAAGATCCAAATTGGCACTTTCCAGTCCGGCAAGCGCAGTATATCCGACGCATAGGGCGCGGCAAAGTCGTTTGATTTGCTCAGGCTGCGGAACAATCTTGTTCGTTTCATATTTTCGAATTGTTACAGGGTGTATACCAGTCGCCTCCGCAAGGTCATTTTGGGTCATATGAATTCGCTTGCGGCAGTACTTTATTCGTTCTCCTATTGTCATAAGGCATCCCCCTTGCAGAAATTCAATTCATTATATCATATTTAACACAACAAATCTATTATAAAATATAATTATACTATTGACAGTAGCGTGCTAGCTACATATAATAGAAATGTAGCTAGCGTGCTACATCCATATTAATTAAGTAAGGAGCTAACACTATGGAAAATGAGAACAGATTTTACCTTACCGCATGCGAACTCTCTGACCTTATGGGCATTTCCATCGGTCACGCCTACAAGCTAATCCGTGACATGAACGCCGAACTTGCCAAAGAGGGCTACATTGTGGTCGCGGGGAAAGTGCCGAAGCGCTATGTGGAAAAGCGCTGCTATGGCTATACGCCGCAGTGAGGTGGTTCTGTGATTGCAAGGAAGAATCCATCGACAGGGAAGTGGGATGCCCAATACAGCTACACAGATTGGCAGGGAAAACGCAAAAAGACAACGAAGCGGGGATTCCGTACCAAGCGTGAAGCAGTGGAATGGTACGACCACTTCAGGGCAACGCAAGATGCCGACTTCAATATGCTCTTTAAGGACTTTATCGAAATCTATATGGAAGATCAAAGCCACCGCCTACGGCAGCATACAATGATGAACAAGCGCTTCCTCTTTGATAAGCATATCATACCGTACTTTGGAAACAAAAAGGTCAATGCCATCAAAGCACCGGATATAAGGGCTTGGCAAAATAAGCTGATGGCAACAGACTTGAAGCCAACCTACTTAAAAACCATCAATAACCAGCTAAACGCCGTATTCAATTATGCAATGAAATATTATGACCTAAAAGAAAATCCCTGCCGGAAAGCAGGGAGCATGGGCAAGAGTAAGGCCGAGGAGATGCACATCTGGACGCGGGAAGAGTTCACGCAGTTTCTGAATGCCATCATCGACAAAAAGCCCTCTTACATTGCATTTGAAGTACTGTTCTGGACGGGGCTGCGGCTTGGTGAACTGCTGGCCATGACACCTGCTGATATTGATTTTGATAAGCGTACACTTCGCGTCAATAAATCGTATCAGCGGTTGAAAGGCGAAGATGTTGTAACGCCGCCTAAAACATCGAAAAGTATTCGAACAATTTCGATTCCGAAATTTCTTGCAGCGGATTTGATGGACTATATCAACAGCAACTATGGCATGGAAGATTCGGACAGGCTTTTCCCTTATACGAAATACTTTTTTGAACATGAACTGAAGCGCGGCATCAAGCTGACCGGGCTGCACAAAATCCGCGTACATGATACCCGGCACAGCCACGCCGCCCATCTGATTCACATGGGTGCAAGCCCCTTGCAGATTCGCGATAGGCTCGGTCACGAGGACATTAAGACAACGCTGAACACCTACGGGCATCTTTATCCCAACACGGACCAGAAGATGGCTGAACAGCTTGAAAGCGAATACAGGGAGGAAATACGGTGAGTGGATTAGACAAGAATCGTCAGCGCAACTGCACAGTTTGTTTCCGGGCAACGCCACAGGAAGTACAAATGCTGGAAGCGCGGGTCAAAGCAAGTGGAATGCCAAAAGGCAAATATATTCTTGAATCGGTGCTGCATCAAAAAATCAGTATTGCCGTGGGAAAATACCAGAGCGACCGCATGAGCCTTGAATTACAAAAACTGCGCATGGCGCTGGAAAGCACAGATGGCGCGGAACAGCAAGAAGTTCTGACGGAATGTAAGAGTTTGTTGGAGCAGCTGATTGAAATCAGCAGGAAACCTGCCGACACAGAATTGGAAATGGAACGATAATGGCTATAAGAAGAAAAAGAGCCCTTGCATCTGCAAATGCAAGAACTCTAAGCTGTGGTAAAAGGGCGAACCCTAACCAACGCTATTTTACCACAGCCCACTTCTTCTTACAATAGAAAGATTGGTGAAATGAGTAAGAATACCGATGTAAAGCTGATTTCAATGGATACAATTCCTATTGAAGAAGTGACATGGCTGCTAAAGCCGTTCATACCTTATGGAAAAATCACAATTATCCAAGGCGACCCCGGCGAGGGTAAAACCACGCTGGTACTGCAAATCATCGCAGCACTGACTACCGGCAGACCGATTTGGGATGGCTTGCCGGAGATGGAACCAATCCATGTGATTTACCAGACTGCAGAGGACGGCTTGTCCGATACGATTAAACCGCGCCTTGTGGCCGCCGGTGCAGACTGCGCAAGGGTGCTTGTGATTGACGACTCCGAAAAGGCACTGACGCTGGACGATGACCGATTGGAACAGGCGTTAGAGCAAACCGGCGCACGGCTTGTGGTGCTTGACCCGATTCAAGGTTATATAGGCTCCGGCGTAGATATGCACCGCGCCAACGAAATCAGACCGCTGATGCACCGACTCGCAAAGCTGGCCGAAAAGTATAGCTGCGCTGTCATCTTGATTGGACACATGAATAAGAACAGCGGCGACAAGTCCAGCTATCGGGGACTTGGCTCTATTGATTTTCAGGCGGCGGCAAGAAGCGTACTGGTAGTTGGGCGTATCAAAGATGATCCTACGCTACGAGTCGTATGCCCAACGAAAAGTTCTTTGGCACCGGAGGGTAAGGCAGTTGCCTTTCGCCTTGATTCAGAACAGGGCTTTCAGTGGGTGGGGCAGTATGATATCAGCGCCGACGAACTTCTCTCCGGCAGCAGCCGGGGACATAAGATGCGGGCGGCGCTGGACTTCCTGAAAGAGATTCTGGCAGATGGTGCAGTACCGCAAACCGAGATAGAAACCGCTGCCGAAAAAGCAGGGATTAAGCCGAAAACATTGCGCAATGCCCGCTATGAGTTGGGCGTTGTTTCCAGCAAGGTCGGCAGACAATGGGTGTGGGCGCTGCCCGAAGAATAATTCAAGAAGGCAAGATGACCTATTCCTTAGGAAATGGTCATCTTGCCTTCTTGAAAATGAAAGTTGTTTTTTCCAACAGGTAGCCCCGCAGGGCGCAAAGGCGCTTTTGATACGAAGTGTCAAAAGTGCTTTTGCGTTACTCTTGGCAAGAGTAACAGAACCGTGCCGGCTTGCGCCGGAGATAAGGAGTGGATTTGAAAAGAACAATCAGCGCAATGGTAGGAAAAGGCTCCCTCAATCATAATAGCCGTGAGTTTTACGCATCCAACGTAGACCCCAACCGCAGCCATCTGAATATAGAGTTTTGCCGCGAGGACATACGAGATGTCTACCATGAACTGTTCGATGATGCGCAGGAAAGATTCAATGCTAAACAGACCCGAAATGACCGCCACATTGATAATTATTATGAGAAAATCTGTTCGTCAAAACAGGAAAAGCCTTTCCATGAAATTGTCTTACAGATTGGAAATAAGGACGATACAGGCATCCATACGGAACTGGCAGAAACGGCTAAACAGTGTTTGATTGAATATGCGAACGGATTTCAAGTGCGTAACCCAACGCTCCGTGTGTTTTGGAGCCATCTGCACATGGACGAGGCAACACCCCATGTACATATAGATTTTGTGCCTTATATCACAGGCAGCAAACGCAGCATGGATACGCGCGTGTCACTCAAGCAGGCGCTTGCACAGCTTGGTTTCAAGGGTGGTACACGCAGCGCTACCGAGTGGAATCAGTGGGCGCAGAGTGAGAAGCAAGTGCTGGCCGAAATTATGCAAGAACACGGCATTGAGTGGGAGCATCTTGGAACGCATGAGGAACATCTATCCGTTCTGGATTATAAAAAGCAGGAGCGCGCCAAAGAGGTTCGAGCATTGGACACTACCATTGCGGAAAAGCAAACGCAGGTAGACGAAATCGAGCAGACGCTGCAATCGGTGCAAAAACAGGTCATTGACCTTGACAAAATCGAGAATATCAGCGTGAAAAAGGCATTACTAAGCGACAAGGTAACACTGCCCCGCAACGACTTTGATAATCTGCTGAACGCTGCCAAGCAGTATGTTGTCTACCGCCGCCAAGATGATCGTCTACAAGGACTTCTGGACGCCGCAAATGCTAAAATCAAGCAGTTAGAGGGCGCTATTGGCGAATTAAAGCAAAAAGTTTCTAAGTTGGTAAGTAAACTTAGCAATATTGAATTTTGGCATAGGCAAGAACTGGACGAAGTTAAATCCGAGAACAGGGAAGCGCGCCGTGAAAATCTGATGCTGAAACGTGAGCAAAAAGGCTTGATGAACCTTTTACGGCGACACGGTATCGACCCTGTAAAAGAACAAACTTGTGAACAAGAACGTGACGAAAGATAAGGAGTGCAATATGACTTATAACGATTTAGGTCGCTGGGCATATATGCGACTTGCATTTATCAAGTAGCACCGCCCGCAACTGTACCAAAGCCTACTGAAAGAAAATAAGCTGCACAGCTACTTGGTAGAATTTGACCGCCAAGTGCAAGACACGCTGATTTTAACTGAGGAACAGATGCGTCAGGCAGAGGGCATCACTGATGAACTGAAACGGCAGTATCAGCTTGAATGGGTATGCCGTATGAACAACATACGCAGCCGCGTTGAAGAAATCGTAACGAATGAATTAGTCTACGAATAATTCTGTTGCAGTTTGGATTTGAATAAGGTATTATAAAATCAGACATTCTTATGTGGAGGATGCTATGAAACAAGAACTAAATTTACTGGACGGATACACCCCTACAAACGATTTGCTCAATGATGCAAAGCAGATTTTATTGAGGTATCCCAAAAGGCTGCATACAGAGCCGTAAATCTGGCGCTGGTGCAGCGCAACTGGCTGTTGGGGTATCGTATCGCACAGGAAGAATTAAAGGGAGAAGACCGTTCTGAGTACGGCAAAGGTATTATTAAGAATCTGGCAGACGAATTGACGGCTGTCTACGGTAAGGGCTTTGATTTCGGCAGCCTTTATAAATATTGCCGCTTTTACAAATTGTACCCTGAGATTTTGGACTCAGTGAGTCCAAAATCTAGTATGCTACTATCTTGGACGCACTATCGTGTATTATTACAGGTCGAGGATAAAACTGCCCGCGACTGGTACACGAAAGAAGCGGCAGAGCAAACGTGGAGTGTCCGCACGTTGCAGCGCAACATTTCCTCCCAGTATTATTACCGGCTGCTGAAATCCCAGAACCCGGAGCCGGTCAAGCGGGAAATGGAAAAGCTGACCGCCAGTTATCAGGCGGACAAGCTGGAGTTCATCAAGAACCCGATGATTACGGAATTTTTGGGGCTTTCCGGTAGCATGGATTTTACCGAAAGCAAGCTGGAGAGCTGCATCATCACGAACATTCAGAAATTCCTCATGGAATTGGGCAAGGGCTATGCCTTTGTAGCCCGCCAGCAGCATATCCACACAGAAAAAGAGGACTACTATATCGACCTTGTGTTCTACAACTATATTCTTAAGTGCTTTGTGCTGGTGGATCTGAAAACCAGCAAAATTACCCATCAGGACGTAGGTCAGATGGATATGTATATTCGTATGTATGACGAACTGAAGCGCGGCGAGGGTGATAACCCGACCATCGGCATCGTCCTTTGCTCCGATACGGACGAGGATATTGCTAAATACTCCGTCCTGAATGGCAATGAGCAGCTTTTTGCCAGCAAATACAAGCTGTACTTGCCCACGGAAGAAGAACTGCGCGCGGAGATTGAAACGCAGAAAGAAATGTTCTATTTGCAGAGAAATTCTGAAACCGATAGGTAAGCCCTGCCATTTATACAACATATGTAAGCCTTCACGTTACACAAAAAGTGTAGTGATGGCTTTTTTTATTTATCAAAATAGGACTACAAACTTTTCACCACAAACATAAATTTTACAGAGGCTTTACGGCGCTTATGTTGTTTTTGCGCAGGTAAGAGAGTATTTTAATAAAAGTGATTACAACACAGGAGCAAGAAATGAAAATTGTTTTAAAAAACATAACAAAAGCATTCGGCGTAAAGACTGTGATACAGCCAACGGACCTGACTATCCATAGCGGCAGCCTTACCACGCTGCTGGGACCCTCCGGCTGCGGAAAGACTACACTGCTGCGCATGATTGCAGGACTGGAAACACCCGACAGCGGCGAAATATTGTTTGGGGAACGCTGCGTGTTCTCTGCACAGAAGAAGCTCAACATTCCCCCGGAACAGCGTGGTTTGGGTTTTGTCTTTCAGGACTTTGCGCTTTGGCCACACATGAATGTATACGAAAATGTTGCGTTTGGTCTGCGCGCGGCCAATCGTACCGACGGCTTGGATAAAAAGGTTCGTGATGCCCTGCACGCGGTTCGTCTGGATGACTTCGCCGACAGGTTCCCGCACCAGCTTTCCGGCGGACAGCAGCAACGCGTGGCCTTTGCACGCGCCATTGTCATTCAGCCATCCTGCATCCTGTTCGATGAACCGCTTTCTGCGCTGGATGCACTGCTTCGGGAAGAAATGCGCATAGAGTTGCGAAATCTGATTACCAATCTCGGAATCACAGGCATTTTCGTCACGCATGACCAGATCGAGGCTATGAGTATGAGTGATGCAATCGCTGTCTGCCATGCTGGAAAAGTAGAACAGTATGGCGCGCCGGAGGATGTCTATGCCGCACCGGCTACCGAGTTTGTGGCAAAATTCATCGGTTCTTCCAACTGGATCGATGAGCATCATATGTTCCGCCCGGAACAGGCAGATACCTTGCCGCAGGATGATACGGTTCGATTTGATACGACTGTTAAATCAGTGCAGTTTTTGGGCAGCAGTTATCAGCAACAGCTGGAATATAAGGGCAAAGAATGGTCGTACATCAGCCACCAAAAAAATGCTATAGGCTCGGTCCTTTCGCTGTATCTGCCCAAAGCGGCGATTGTTACCGTATGAATTTGCTTTCCGCCGCAGGTGCGGCATTATATAGATGATTTGTGAGAAAGAAACGAGGAAAAGTTATGAATTGTAAGAAAATGATGACATCCCTTACCGCCGCAGCACTTTGTGTCAGTCTTGCCGCTTGCGGCAGCACCGGCGCAGCGTCCGGTGCTGCTGCTTCTTCTGAAAGCACCGCAGCAGAGTCTGCGGCTACCTCTGAGGCTGCACCGGCAGAATCTGCTGCTGAAACTACCGGCAGCGGAAAAGTGACTGTCTATATGCCTTCCCCCGCAGGACTGGCGGATAAACTGGCAGAAGGCTTTACCGCTAAGACCGGAATTGAGGTCGAACAGTTCCAGGGAACAACGGGTGAGATTCTTGCCCGTCTGGAAGCAGAGCAGGCAAACCCGGTAGCCGATGTCGTCATTCTGGCAAGCTGGTCGGACGGTCTCTCTATGAAGGCTGACGGGCAGCTGGAAAGCTATACGCCTACCAATGCAGACAAAATCGTGGATGGCTGGATCGATGCAGACAATGAGCTCTTCGGTTATAGCGCATCGGCTGTCGGTGTCATCTACAATACGACGGTTTTCCCCACGATGGACGCCGACTGGAGCGAGCTGGGCAATGCCGAATACAAGGATCAGCTTGCCATTCCCGACCCGGAAAAGTCCGGCGCCTGCAAGGACTTTGTGGCCGGTTATGTTACGAATAACGGCTGGACAGATTTTGAAGCAATGGCTGCCAACGGCATGAAAGTCCCCGGCGCCAACAAAGCGGCTCTGGAGGCTGTCACTACCGGTGAGGTCGGCGCACTGGTTGCCGGTGTAGACTACAATGCCTATTCTTCCAAGGCGAAGGGCGAGCCCATCGACATCTACTATCCGGCAGGCGGTACGGTTGTCAACCCTCGTCCAGCTATGATCCTCAAGACTGCCCCGAATATGGACAACGCCAAGGCGTTCGTGGATTACCTGTTCAGCGATGAGGCACAGGAGCTTGTTGCCAAGGCTTATCTGCTGCCGGGCCGCAGTGATGTGAAGTGCGACAGCCGCAGCAATCTGGAGGACATTCCCCAGATTAAGCCGGATTGGGAAAAGATGATGGCCGAAGCCAGCGAGGATTCGGCAAAGGTCAATGAACTGTGCAGCGCCAATAACGGGTAAAAGTATATGAAAAAGACGATCCGCCCCCGCAGGGAACTCCTGCTGGCTGTACTGGCCCTGTTGCTGGTATTCTTGATCGTCTGCCCGGTGGTTTCGATTTTTGCCAAGGCGGTCATCTATGATGGCCGCCTTGACCTTTATCGTACATGGCAGACGCTTTCCCAAAGTGAAAATGCACAGATGATTGCCAACTCTTTATTGCTGGGCGTGTTGGTTGTGCTGCTGTCCACGGTTATTGCAGCACCGCTGGCGTATTTGTTCTCGCGCACGAAGTTTGCAAAGTACCGTGTCTTTGACATTATCTTTATGATTCCTTTTATGACGCCGCCCTATATTGCCTCTATGGGCTGGATCTTGTTCATGCAGAAAAAGGGACTTTTGCAGCAGCTGATTCCCGCCGCAGCGGGTTCGGAGAACGTGTTCTTCACGCTGGCCGGGCTGGTGATGGTTATGAGCCTGCACGTTTTCCCGTTTATGCTGACGATCCTTAAAAATGCTATGCTCAACATTCCGTCCAGTCTGGAAGAAGCAGGGGCGGTGTTTGGCGCAGGCTTTGGTGCGCGGCTTCGCAAGGTGTTTCTGCCGCTGCTCAGCGGCAACTATGCCATCGGCGCGTTGCTGGTATTTGTCAAAACGCTTTCTGAATACGGCACACCGGCGACACTGGGGAAACGTATCGGTTTTGAAGTGTTTACTACGGAAATCCATCGCCATGCCACCGTTGCGCCCATCGACTTCGGTGGTTCTGCAGCGTTGTCCAGCGTACTGGTGGGCATCTGTCTGTGTATGTGGTTCTTGCAGAACTACATCACTACGCGTAAAAGCTACAATCTTGTCAGCGGCAAGGGCAGCCGCCGCGTGGAACAGAAGCTGAGCCATTCTGCGACAGCCGCCGCGTGGGGATACATTGTGCTGGTGCTGGCTGTGGCCGTGGGCATCCCATACTTTTCGGTCATTTCGACATCGCTGATCAACCTGCGCGGGTACGGCCTGACACCGGGCAACTTTACGCTGGCGCACTATGCTGAACTGTTTACCGAGAACACAAAAGGCATCAGCGCACTGAAAAACAGCATCTTCTTGGCAGTTACGTCTGCTACAATATGCGCGGTATTGGGTACGCTGCTGGTGCTAGCCGTGCGCGGTTCACGTTCGCGCCTGCGCAAAGTCGTGGAGGCTATCGGCCTTTTGCCGGAAATGCTGCCGGGTATCGTGCTGGTTATCGGCATCATGCTGTTCTGGAATCAAATTTATCATGTCCTGCCGCTGTATAATACGATGGGCATTATGGTGCTGGCCTATGTTGTGCTTTTCTTGCCGTACACCGTGCAATATGTCACATCCTCGTTTACACAGATAAGCGACAGCCTGATTGCTGCGGGGCGTGTATTTGGCGGCAAACCACTGTATATCTTACGGCATATCACACTGCCACTTATCAGCCCCGGTATTGCAACCGGCTGGATGATGACTTTTATAATTGCTTTCCGTGAACTAGTCACGGCCAGCCTGATCGCGCCGCCCAACACGCTGGTGGTGTCTACGTATATCATGCGCGAGTTTGAGCAGGGCAGTGTTTCGGTAGGGATGGCTATGGCGGTGCTGTGTGTGCTGTTTACTACAACGGCACTGCTGGCACTGAACGCAGCCATAGACCGCAGCAGCAAAAGGGGATAAGCCATGGAACTGTATATTGCCGGAGGCGTTGGAGAACACGGTCGCAACTGCTTTTTCCTGCAAAATGGGGGAGACGCGATTCTTGTGGACTGTGGTCTGATGGCGGGTAGTGATGACCCGCTGCCGCGCTTGACAGAAAGTCAAATTCGTAAACTAAAAGCGGTATTTCTGACGCATAGTCATGCCGACCATACAGGAGCATTGCCGTGGCTGCTTCGGCAGGGGTATACAGGACCAATCATTTCCACAACACCCACATTGCAGCAGCTACCGTTTATTGTACAAAATGCAGTGGCGTTGGAGCAGGTAGCCCCTCGCAATGAAAAATGTAATGGCATAACGTGGGGACTTTCCGGGCACTGCGAGGGCAGTGTGTGGCTGAAATTGGATTGGGATGATAAGGCGATTCTTTTCTCTGGCGATTATACTGAGCAAAGTGCGGTTTATCCCTGTGACGTTCTGCGCAATCAAGTGGCGGACCTTGCCGTACTGGACTGCGCGTATGGGCATGACTCTACCCTGTGGAATGACAGCGTGACCGCAGCAGCTGCGGCAGTAGAAAATCTGCTGGAAAAAACTCCAATCGTCTTTTTGCCTGTGCCGAAATATGGACGTGGTCTTGATCTTCTTTTGCAGATACGGCGCAGACTACCCTATGTTCCGTTGTATGGAGACGCTCATTTTTGCAAGCAGACAGAGATAGCGCTTGTTGACGGAAAGTGGTATAAACCGTTGCCGCAGCGAATACTCCGCAGTGTGCGGCCGGACGCAGCGGAAAACGAAGGCGTGGTGTTTTTGAGCGACCCACAGCTACGCGGCGCAGTGGGGGAGCGTGCCAAAGAACTGTTAGAACAAGGCGCAATGGGCATAATGACCGGCACGCCGGATGCAGGAAGTTTCAGCTCTGCACTGCTGGCCGAAAAGAAAATGGAATTTTGGCGCTATCCGGTGCATCTGAATGAAACGCAATGCAGGGTATTGGCAGAAAAAAACAATTTTTCGCAGGTGCTGCGCTATCACAGTCCGAATTTTGCATCCCCCCACAGAATCACCATGAAATGATTGGAATGGAAGTGCTATGACATACAAAGAAATACGTGCAAACGAAGAAGTCAACGCCTTATTGGATAAGGGCAACAAGAATCTGGGATTGCTTGGATTCACGGACCACTCAAAGGCGCATTGTACCCATGTTGCGGAAACGGCGGGGCATATTTTGAAAAAATTCAATTATGATGCTCACGACATTGAATTGGCAAAAATTGCAGGGTATATGCACGACATCGGCAATGCCATCAACCGTACTCATCATGCCGAATACGGAAGTTTGCTTGCCAATGAGATTTTACGCTGCAGTGACCTTTCTGCGCAAGACCGCATCACGATCGTTTCCGCGATAGCGAACCACGATGAATCCACGGGCGGCGCAGTGGATGCCATATCTGCCGCGCTTATCATTGCGGACAAAACCGATGTGCGCCGCAGCCGTGTGCGTCAAAAACCGAAAGCAGCCTTTGACATTCATGATCGGGTGAACTACGCGGTCACGGATCAGACTTTGAAAATCAACGCCGAAAAGCGCGTGATTTCTTTGAATCTTCAACTGGACACGGGAATCTGTTCTATGTATGAGTATTTTGAGATATTTCTGGGACGTATGCTGATGTGCCGTGGTGCAGCTGAACTGTTGGATGCGACTTTCAAATTGAATGCCAATGGCGCTAAGGTGTTGTGAAATCGAAAAGCCTCTGCCGACACCCAAACCGGGTATCGACAGAGGCTCATTTCGGATTTTACTGATGCTTTACCGATGCTTAACGAGAATGTGGTTGCACTTTTTTCATTTGTCTGCTACGCTTAGTTACGAATATAAAAATACAACAGTTTTTGTGTGGTTGAGGAAATTCTGTGAATCGAGATGACCAGCATGACCTACAAGACATTCATGATCGACTATGCACCCAAGGCAAAGGAAATGGCGGCAGCTATTGAAAGAACAGTGAATGAACGCGCACAGGAAGGATGAGAGCTGATGACGTTTTCGGTCACAAATTCTGCCAAGGCGATTTTGGTATTTCGTTTGCCGAATGCTGCCCAGCAGCAGAGAAAATCTATCCCGGAGGAAATTGACAATGAAACCAGATAAAAGCGCTCCGGACAATCAAGCACAAAAAGAGGCGGTTTCATCCAACGGCATCGGCAGCAGTCTTTCCATCGGGCTGAGCCTTGGCGTACTCATTGGAATCATCATAGACGACATCGGTCTTGGCATGATGTTGGGCGTTGCTGTGGGACTTTGCATTGGCCCGGCAGTCGGTGTGCTACGGAAAAATCAGAAAACAGGGGAGCAAACAAGCGACGATGAAAAGCAATAACGAACTTTGCAGATATGTGCCGTCCATGATGCTGTTTCTGCTGTTTGAAGCAGTGGCGGTTACGCTGTGGCTCACAAAGGATAATCTGTTCTATCTGCTGAATTTCAGCTACATCGGAGGATGCCTTGGGGTGGGGACAGCACTTTTTACTGCCGGAAAACGTTATGCCCGCCGTTTTGTCCAGTTGGCAGTGGGCAGCTATATGCTGATATACCTTGGCGTGATTTCCCGTGAGAATATGCAGATTGAAGGGTTCTGGTACTACCTGTTTCTTGGCGTTTTTGAAGCAGCGACCATCCACTACGCGGTTGCAAAGATTTTTGGACCGTTGCTTTTTGGGCGTGGCTGGTGCGGCTACGCCTGTTGGACAGCTATGGTGCTGGACTTTCTGCCTTACAAACAGCCGCAGAAGCCGCGAAAAGAAAAACTGGGCATCCTTCGCTATGTGATGTTTGCTCTGTCTCTGGCATTAGTGTCTGGACTGTTTCTGATGAAGGTGGCGCATTTGGAGCAAATTATGTTCTGGCTTTTCCTTGCCGGGAATGCGCTTTATTACATTGCCGGGTTTGTGTTTGCTTACCTATTCAAAGATAATCGTGCGTTCTGCAAGTATCTGTGTCCGGTTACGTTTTTTCTCAAGCCCGTGAGCTATTTTTCTCTACTGCGCGTCCACTGCGATGAGGATAAGTGCATTCATTGTGGGAAGTGTCTGAGGGTCTGTCCCATGAACGTGGAGGTCAACAAAGAATCCCGCAAACGGAAAAACGGAATGGAGTGCATTCTCTGCTATGAGTGCACGAAAGTTTGTCCCACAAAAGCACTTCACTGACCAATTCCCCTCGTTTTCTACCACAGAGGGATGTCATCTTTCCATCTTTCACTGTATGCTTGAGACACCCAAAAGACGAGGAAGCATTCAACTATGAATCAGACAACCATAGGCAGCTATATTGCACAGAAGCGGCGGGCGCAGAATCTCACGCAGGAACAGTTAGCAGAACAACTCGGTGTGTCGAACAAGACCATCTCCAAGTGGGAGAACGGAGTTTCCCATAGTTAAAGATACCACACCAAATATGATGAACCCCACGCTT
>ERZ1673702.1840-NODE-1840-length-20590-cov-33.535914_pt1 | contig 20590 bp, 24 predicted proteins | sample MGYA00580232_ERZ1673702 | MGnify/ENA primary metagenome ERZ1673702 (study PRJEB41218, sample SAMN15661792) | gut metagenome | host: Homo sapiens | place: Canada: London | collected 2015-08-20/2019-03-30 | study: EMG produced TPA metagenomics assembly of... | reverse complement strand
GTTATCAAATACTCATCTTTCGACATTATCATATTCCTCCATGGTATCTTGTATCGTGGTATCCCATTCACTTACCTTCTCGAATTCCGATTTGTAAAACACATTCTTTTTTACATAGGCACAGTATACCACATTTCCTGTTCCTATGTGATAACATTTACTGCTTCTTCCGATATGAACTCATCTTCTCCACAGTAACCTCCGGATAGAAGTGAGTAAGAATCGTTGCTTTCTGCTCTGCCTCATCCTGCATGGAGAATCTTCTGCTTAATTCCTTATGTAAGTGAAAAGAAGTCCCCGAAGGAACTTCTTTCGCCACAAATCATATTCTTTTTTATCGAGGGAAGTCCGGTTGATGATCCTACTGTTTTACAAAATAGGAGTACAATGGGGGTACAAATCCCATCCACATTCCCTAAAAGCCTTGATTTTAAGCCTTTTCAGCCAAACGTACGGTTTCTGGGCAAATTATAGCATATTGTTGCAAGTCTATTCTTACAATTCCATCAGAAAATGTTCATGCAGCGCACGTTTCACCTGATCGAAATTACCTCGCTCCGGACATTGGATGGAAACAACCAATCCCTTCTCTGGGAGAATCGTTGTAATCTGTCCGAATGCGCCATCAGCACGATAGGATCCTGGATATGGACTGATCCAGAACTGATAGCCATATCCTACATGCCAGAGATCTGCAGATGGCTCGAAGGTAAATTTCGGGGTGGACACCTCCTTCACCCAGTCCCTGCTGACAATCTGCTCGCCCTTCCAGTTACCCTCAGCCAGATAGAGCTGTCCCAGTTTCATCATCTCGGTACAAGTCAGATACATACCTCCGCCGCCATTCGGATGTCCCTGTGGATCATGCTCCCAGAGCGGCCATCCCATATCAAGGGGCTGGAATAGCTTCTCATACAGATACTCTCCCATCCGCTTGCCAACGGCCCGTTCTACCATATGAGCAGCCAGAATACTGTCGGCAGAGGAATAGCAGAATGCACTGCCTGGCTCCACAGGAACCGGCTGTGCCATCATATATTTCTCATAATCCGGTGCGCCGACGCCCAGACGTCTGTCCGCATTCATCAGAAGTGCCTTACCAAAGCCACTGGACATGCAGAGCAGATGTTTCAACTGAATCTTCTCCAGATTTGTATCCGGATTTGAAGGAAGTTTATCTTTAAACACTTCCGCCACATGATCTTCCAGGCTTAGTTTTCCCTCTTCCATTGCGAGTCCAACTGCTGTTACCGTAAAACTCTTGGTATGTGAATAAATATTTCTCGGTGCATTTGCTGCGTAGTGCATCTCACAGAGTACCTTGTTCTCATCTCCGACACTGATAGCTTCCAGCGGCAGATTGTGGCTGCTGGCATAACGATGAAATTCCAAAAACTTCTCTTCCAGTAACATAATACCTCTATCCTTTCCGGCAAATCTCTGATGTCAGTCCGATATAACCGATGCGACGTGTCGCAAGGTTAAAACCAATCTATCTGACATCTCCAATCTGGTTCTATTATCTCATACACATCTCTGCATCTGTCGGCAGTGGCATCAGCGGTGCGGACGGCAGGGTCTGATACCAATAAGCAACACTGGTGTAATCATCGTAACGCGGTCCGGTCCAGCCCATGTTGTCGAGTGTCATACGAAACTTATTCTCAAAACGGATCGGGTCTGCAATATGGAAATGATACAGCAGGAATCTCTGCTGTCCGTTATAGAATTCCCGGTTGTCTCCATAGATTGCATACATGCCGGTATATAAGCCGCTAAAGGTCTGATAGCTCTTGATGATGATGTCATTTCCAAATCCATAGGAACCGCCGAAGTAGTCTTCAGTTCCGGTATAGTGGATAGATGGATACGGATCATCGTCCAGATACATGCGGGCTTCGCCTTCTACCCAACAGGTATTGTTGCCATTCATACCAGTTGCCAGAGTCACACCGACAAATTGTCCCCTGCCTTCGATTCCGTCAACGATTGTGTAGGTACGACCCTTCTGAACCGGGTGCTCTTGGCGATAGGTGGCATGGAAATAACCAGCCTCCGCCGGAATCTCCTGATAAGCTCCGGTGATAATATAATAGAGATTTTCATCCTTGTCACCACGGTTTTCCATCGTGATCCGAGCTCTCTTATGGAACGGCATCTCAAAATAGCTGTTATAGCCGCGACCAGGAGCTACCAGCATCATGGCAGAATTCAACACCGGATATTTGCCATCCCGGTCCACGAAATTTTCATCATAGGCACATCCGAAGAATGCAGAGAGCGGAGCTTCCACAGACGGATATTCCTGATCATCCCAATACATACGGATGATAAAATGGTGCCCGACATATCCGGTAAACCACATATGCTGGATCACACCCGGTCCTGCAGCATCTACCAGAGTTACGGTTTCCCCTGCAGGAATCGTCACGGTCGGACGAAGCTTGGTGCAGTCACCGCCCTGGGAACCACCTGCGCGTACACCGGTTGGATTCTCTGCGGAAAATGCAAACGTTTTGGAGTTCTGGATCATACAATAGTTGTTCATATTCTTCTCCTCTCTGATCAAACCTTGATCATCTGAAATTATTGCTTACTACGCTATCGTGTTTCTCTATTCACTATAAATTTACTATAACATTTATCTCTCATGAAGTGACGGAATTACAGAATCATTCCGTCTGCGCCTTCTCATTTTCTTCCCGGATAATCTCCTTTCTGGCGTTCTGTACACGCGCATTGCCAGTAACCACAGCCTTGTCCTCAACCTTCACATTCTTACGAAATAAATCTTATATGGCAGCCTCTTTTTATACAGACGCACAAAAAACAATTTTATTTTCCTATCAGCACCTTTTAATGGGGTCAGACTCCTTTTATTTATGTTTTTTCCAAGCGAAATAAATTCTTTGACATATTAGTTATATAGTGTTAGTATAATTATAGAAAGGGTGCTACCGATAGACGGTTAGCCCAAGTAAATTAGTTTGACAAAAATGCCGCTTAGTTTACCAGACGTGGGCGGCTATTTTTGTGTCTTGTTATGATTCCCTTACGGGTTTCTATGTAATCAGAGGGTCACAGTCCCTCTGCCGAAGGACTAACCGCCTACCGTTATGGTAGCACCCATGAGCAATTGTATCAGACAGAATTCAATTTATCAATTCCTAAAATATTTTTACTACCCTTTAATCTATCTGTTCGTTACTGTTCAGACGCAAGCTTGACACCACGTTGTCAAGCTATGCGCCATAGTATTAATTATTGAGTGATTACAGCCCATTTAAAATGCCTCGTAGAGGCATTTTAAATGGGCTGTAATCGTTGCTGGTAACACCGTTAGGTGTGAACAGTGACTTATCTAGTTCTTATCAGCCGCCAGTATCTGATCGATCGTCTTCATCAGCTGCTTATATGCCTCGTCATTATCAATACCGCCCATGATCGGCTCTCCGATAATATTTCCGTTACGGTCAAGCACGATTGTAGTCGGGAAGGCCATAATGCCTGTTGCATATTTTCCGGCTTCACTGTTGGAATCAAGGGAAAGATTCGTATATTTTGCACCCTGCTTCTCTAAAATACTCTTAGCTTCAGCAATTCCATCCTCATTTCCGTCAAGAGAATCTGTATTGATACCAATTACCTGTCCGCCTTTTTCCTTCAGCTCCTCATTTAATTTATTCAGTTCCGGAAGCTCCTGTACGCATGGAGAACATCCATTAAACCAAAAATTCAAAACCGTGACCGCATTCTTTGAAATGATGCTGCTGTCCACGTCATTTCCATCCAGATCCTTTGCATGAAACTCCGGAAATACGCTTGCTCCCTCTTTGCCGGAATCCTTATTTGATGCATTCGCACTCTGCTTCTCAAGAAGTGGCTGAAGCTCATCCTCAAGCTTTTTGATTTCTTCAACATCTTCCTTCAAAGACTTGAGTTCATCATCGGTAAACTTATCCTTAATTTTGTCTAAAGAGTTTGCCAGAAAATCTCCGTAATTCGTAGCTGTCGCATCCTTGACAGTTGATTTATCAATGCTGTTAAATACCTTCTCCCATAAAGCCTTATGGTTTTCAAGAATACTGTTCTCTTTCTGTGTCAATTCATTAATCTTTGCATCCAGATCTTCTGCTTCCTGCGTTGACATCTGCGACTCTGTTGCTGTATTTTCCTTGTTAGCAGAATTTCCGCACGCACTTACTCCGAGTACCATCGCTGCAATAAGCAGCATTACCGTTAATTTCTTCATTTTATTCTCCTTTATTCATTGTTTGATTTCATTTGCTTTCCTGAACGTTTTTACTCATGGGAAGCTTTCTTGTCGTTCGGTTTCGAATTTCCAAATCCATATTGATAGTGAATTGCTTCCGTCGGGCATTCCTTTATACACATGCCACAGCGGATACATTCCGTATGGTTCGGATGCTTTGTGACATCCACGTCCATCTTGCAGGCTCTCTCACATTTGCCGCAGGATACACATTTATCCTCATCCACCTTCATCTGCAGAAAAGATACTTTATTGCAAAGCGCATAGATTGCGCCCAGCGGACATATCCATTTACAGAATGGGCGGTAAAACATAAGGCTGAGGATTACAAAAGTAATAAGTATACCGAATTTCCATGTAAACAGTTTGCCAAGGGCCGCTCTGATACTTGCATTGGCAATCGAAAGCGGAATCGCTCCCTCCAACACTCCCTGCGGGCAAAGATATTTACAGAAAAACGGATTTCCCATTCCCAGTGAATTTGTCACCAGAAGGGGTAGTAAAATAACAAAAATCAACAACACCCCATATTTTATATAGCGAAGCGGCTTAAGCTTTTTCGTTGAAAATTTCTTAAACGGTATCTTATGCAGCAGCTCCTGGAACCATCCGAACGGACATAAAAATCCGCACACAAATCGTCCGAGCAAAACGCCGATCAATATAAAAAATCCCGTTATGTAATAAGAAAATTTAAACTTCGAAGAACCGATTACAGCCTGCAAGGCACCGATCGGACACGCCCCGGATGCAGCCGGACAGGAATAGCAATTCAGTCCCGGCACACAGACGGTCTTTGCATCCCCTCTGTAAATCTCTCCTTTAAAGAAGTTCGGCAGATGGATATTGGTAAGAATCGTTGCCACGGCCTGAATCCATCCCCGAAAGCGCGCCAGAAACTGTGATATTTTATGTTTTTTCTTATCCAATTCCAACACACTCCATACATAATTTGATTGCCTTTGAGAGTACCGTGGCTGCCTCCCCGCGCATCGCACCGTATCCGATCATCAGGATCGCTGCTGCCAGAAGCGTGATCTGCGCTGCTGCTCTGTTTATCTGTTTCATATCCTTTCCCTTCCTAAGTTTTAACATTTTGTCGTTGTTTACGATGATAATAGATTAGCAAAGGAATATGAACACCCTGTGTTTGAAAAAGGAAGATATCTTTAAGATTTGCGCTCTAATTCTTAAGAAATTATTGAGAACTTCTCAAGCAGTCCCTTCTTATTACAAAGCAGTTTTCGTATTTTCCATGATTAACGGGGTCAGACCCCAATGTGCTGTAATATTACTTGTCCCAAGTCCAACTCTACCGCACATATCACTGGCATCTTTATCTACTGCAAGATCTAATTTCTCCAATAATGCCATACGCCTTTTATCCAACATGGTCTCGCTTTTTATTTGACTCAACGGAAGATTTGTCGCTATGATCAAAGGTCGTCCCGAACGGATTCTGCGGTCTATGACACTGAAAATAATTCCTAATGCATATTCTGAATTTCGTTCCACTCCAAGATCATCAATAATCAAAAGCTGATAGGAAGCCAATGCATTGATATATTCCGTTTTATCTACCAGTGGAAATATATCGTCGATAATGGTATTAAAATTTGTCATCTTTCAATTGTTTCAATCGTTTATCTATATCATCTGCATATCCTATTTTCACATAATCCGGAAAAGAAGGATTTGTGAGAATGTATATTACGCCTTTTTTGTCATTCATATTCGCTTTCTCCATTTATAACTTAATTCTTTGTTTGCCTTTTCCCAAAAGTCATTTTACCTATTATATAGTCTGGAAATTAGCTCGTTTAATATTCAATCCTAAAATAATCCAAATACGCCTTATACTTATCTTGTGCTGTCAGACAGGTATCGGTCAGATAACCTTTTTCGTTGTCCCATTCCTTCAATCCACGATAATAGAACAGCTTCAAATTATCCTCAATAATGAACGGAACAATATTGTATTTCAGACACTCCTTAAACATAATCAATCTGCCCACGCGTCCATTACCATCCTGGAACGGATGAATTCGCTCAAACTTCACATGGAAGTCAAGAATATCCGCAAAGGCCTTTTCTTCTTTGGCGTTGTATTCCGTTAGCAATGCCTTCATTTTATCGGCAACTTCTTCCGGAAGGGCGGTATCCATGCCGCCGACTTCATTCGGAAGTTTCTTATAATCGCCAACAGCAAACCAATCTTTTCTGGAATCACTGGTGCTATTCTTCAAAACCAAGTGAATTTCTTTGATGAACTTCTCCGTCAAAGTCGCTTTTGCATGATCAATAATCATGTCAATGCAACGGAAGTGATTCGCCGTTTCGATCACATCATCCACATTCAGTACTTCTTTTTCTACACCAATAGTATTGGTTTCAAAGATATATCTGGTTTGATCGTGTGTCAAGCGGCTGCCTTCCATATGGTTAGAGTTATAGGTCAAGTCAATCTGTGTCTTATGATAAATCCCACCAGTATATTTACTGGTCTTCTGCTCTTTTAGAATATCTAGCAGCGTAATCGGTTCTTCTTTTTTCTTATTGGTGCGCTCCGGTTTCTCTGCGTTTTCTGGAATGTTCCATGTCTTACCAGTAAGAAACGCGCCGTTCACACGCCCCTTTGCACAGTAATTTCTAACACTGCGTTCTGACATATTCCATTTTTTTGCTATATCAGCAACTAAAAGGTATTTCATCTGCCATCCCCCATCCATTATAAATTAAATCCAAAACATACTAATCTACTGACTAGTATATCACACTATCGGCAAAAACACTATCGTTTTTTACCTATTTATCACACTTTTTAGCCGATATAACAACTGTTTCCTAGTCGAATAGCTTTATTAAAACGGATGCTATAAATAGCTAATATTCTTTCAAATGATGAGTTTATACCTTATATCGTCTAATAAGTTTTACTTTCATTTTCGCACATGATCATGAGGCTTTTTTCGTTCTAATTGTGCGATTATACGTAAAAAGATGACTGTTCTTAATCAAAATAAAAATGGCGAAGTGCTTATCGTAACACTCCGCCAAAAGTCCCACCAGGTTGCGCATGAAAAATCAGAGGCATTCCGTAATTACTTTTACAGTTTCTACCATATACCCCTGATGTCTAAATTCTTTCCTTAATCCATATCCGATTTCCACTACGCCATCTTTTCCAAGACCCTTGAAGCAGAAATCGCCGACAATCGTTCCCGGAACATTTTTTAATTCCATGTTCCAGACTGCATACCATATTCTGTTGTCAGGTTCCATAAGGCACCCCTCCAACATTTCGGTATACGCCTGCTTCATTTCTGCGTCCGCTTCCTTTTCAATCAGACAGCTCATCTCAGTCCATATACCAGAAGAAACAGACTTCTGCGTCCCCAGTAGTTAATGTTTGAACGATTAACTATGGATTCTCCAATAAAACCTAGCAATACAAGAATCATAATTGTTGTAACTGCCGTTACCGTATTACCAAAATATAATTTCATAGATATTTACCTCATTTCTACTCAGTGATTTCTATCAGATTTACTTTTTCATATTTACTTTTCACCTCGTTCTGCTGTATCATACCAGTCAATTATGTGTTTCAGATTCTCGGCTTTCACACGTTCACTTCCATTCAGCATCATATCCAGCATGTCATCATCCTCGGGCGTCCTGTCGGATTTATCAGCCAATGCTTTTCCGGCGGTCTTTACCATGACATTCATCATCATTTTGTAAACACCATGAAGTTTTTTAACATCAAAGGTTCCCTGCAGTGTAAAAAGTGGAATCCTCTGTGGCACTTTATTTTTCGTTCTGATCTCAACAAGCTGTGTTCCTGTCTGTCCCATTCCAACACCGCATACTGCCTGGATATTGTACTTTCTGGCAGCTTCCGGATATCCTTTGATTTTTCCTGCCATAATCCATCCCATATAAATGATTTCTGCTCCCGGCTTCACCTTTGTCTTTGCTTCCACCATGCTAAATGACGGAACACAAATCTGATGTGACAACAGCTTTGCATATTTAGCTGTGCTACCTGTATTTGATGTATAAACGATTGCTCTCATAGTTCTTTTCTCCTCGTTCATGCGTATAAACTATGAGAAACACGCTTCGCGAGTTTCTCAAGTTATCGCGGCAATCGCCAAGGTCTCGTGCAAGCACGGACTTTGGCTCGTTGCTCGCGTAAATAAAACGCAATGTGAATTGTAGTATTACTTACAATCCGCACTGCGTCTTAGCGTCTGGCTTATTTTATTTCTTTTACCACATATACCTTTGCATCTATCAGACTTTCTTTTTTACATTTCGGGCAGAATAGCGGAAAATGTGTAAGAACTGTATCTTCTCGAAGTCTCAGTCTGGTTTTATTTCCACAGACCGGGCAATACACCCATTCCTGAATTTCGGATATGAGCGAAAGGGAGACAGCCTGATCCTTTATTTTCACAGTGCCTATGAAGGCCATAAAATGGAGATTCTGAAAGAAAACCCGTCCGTCTATGTGCAGATGAACTGCGTGGATGAATTTATCAGGGGAAGCCATGAAAACCCGTGTGCGTTCTGTTGAAGGTATGACAGCGTGATGGGTGCCGGAGAGGTTGAGTTTCTGGAACCCCCGGAGGAAAAAGCCCATGCGCTGAACTGTATGATCCGGCATCTCGGCAAGACAGAGGACTGTTTTCAATTCCCTGCCGAAAAATTAAAGCGTACCTGCGTTTACCGTGTCTGCATTGATGCCCCAACAGGAAAACACCATGAATGATCTTCTTAATTGGACAGGACTCATAATCGGATCTGCAACATTTTTTCTGAGCTGTCGTCCACGACATTGCCTGCCCGCTTTGTCGTGAAAAACACGGCAATACCAACGGCAAAAAGCAGGAACTGGAAAGTCCTCCGCTAATCGAGAATTTTTGCCGCTCTCTCAGCAAGTCCTTTTCATCATTCAAAAATCTGTCCCGGAAGTTTTTCCTTCTCCATATACGGGAACTCTCTATCAAATGCCTCTGCTTCCTTTTCATTTACCAGATACCCTGCCGGTGCTGCATATTCACCTATTATGTCATCCAGATAACCCGAAATCAGCTCTTTACATAAAAAGAATGAAGCATCGTCCCCTTCTTCCAGACCATGGTAACGAATACCAAACTCACTCGCCTGTCTGAATCCGCTTTTTCCATAAAAATCAATATTCCCTTCAAAACATAGTGCTCCGCATCCAAGCTCTTTTGCTTTTTCTAAAGAATAATCCAGTAAAATCTTTCCATACCCCTTCCTTTTAAGCTCCGGTGCAATACAGATCGGTCCCATAGTCATAATTGGAATACTTCTGCCATCATCGACTGCAATCACAGCCTTCATAAACATGTTCTGTCCAATCAGCTGTCCATCTAATGTCATGACAAAATCCAATTCTGGAACAAATGCCGGATCGTTGCGAAGCTGATGGAGTACATAATGCTCCAGACAGCCTGGGCGATACACATTCCAGAAACTCTCCCTTACCAGATTTTCTACCTCATGGTATTCATTTTCTCTTTCCAATCGAATGATAATATTTTCCTTCATTTTCCTTTTCTCCATTTCTTTATATAATGTTACTAATACTTTTTTCAAACTGCTCTTTTATTCTTTTTTTATCCTTTGCTCCATCATACAGACTATAGTAGAAAAACATGATGGAATAAAACATGGTTGCTTTTTTATCTGCCTCCACAACACCAATGCTCTCGAACATATCTTTCACGTATTCTGCCGGACCGGACACAAGATACTGCTGATACAATGCCTGCATCTCCTCATTCCGAAACTGCTCTAACGTAAGCATCTTTCGAAATGACGATGCAAAATCATTTTCTGTCCAATACGAAAACATAGATTTACTGTATTCCATGAAATTGTCCGCAGAAATCTCTTCATACTGTTCAGGTTCATTTTCCTTTTTATCAGCAGGCATATCATGTGATTCTGCCTGTTCGCCATCCCCCTGCTCCATCCTTTTTACAATATGTTCAAAAATATCTCTCTTACTCTCATAATGCCTATACAATGCACCTTTTGTCATGCCAAGCTCACCCGCAATCTGGCTGACAGAAACTGCTTCATATCCATCTCTCGCAAATAAATGTAATGCAACAATCAATATATCTTCCTTTGTAGTTTTTGACATACCCAAACCTCCTGTCCCATAAAATAAACGACCGTTTACGATTGAATTATAGTAAACGGTCGTTTATTTGTCAAGTCAGATATTCCTCTGCTACTGCTCTTGTAAAGCTGTCTGCATACGCCTTTGTAGCGTAATAGGTCGTCATAAATGGTCCTGCCGGAAGCATTCCTGCTGAGCTTGCCACATTTAGTCTGAATTTTTTTCCTCTTGCTGTGTACTCTTCCTTTTCACCCGGCATGGTGACAAATTTGGCAAGCACATTGTGTACCAGTGAGTCCTGCTTCACATGTATAGGGGCCGCTGTGTTTACCAGATCTCCAAAATTTTTGATATACAGCTGCCGCTGTCTCATACGCATCTCCGTCTGCTTCCAGTTCAGCCGTACCTGCCACAGCCGGAGTGACCAGCGCATCTGCCATGTGCATAAAAATTCCCCCTGAGACTTAGTTTTTTCTGTACCTACTTTACCATAGAACAGAAAAACCACAAGCCCCAGGGGGGGTGTTTGTCAGCCAGATTCCGTCATCCCATTACTGTTTAATCGTGCCTCATTCCAGTAACGTATTTCCAACAGCTGTTACTTCTTCTTATTTACGGTTACGGTCATTCTTATGACCTTTGACTGACCGTTTTCCAGTCTGACAACCGCCTTGACAACTGTCTTTCCGGGCTTCAGACCCGTGATCCTGCCATTTGAGCTAACGCGCGCCACATCCGGATTGAGAACCGAAAAAGTCACTTTATCAACATTGTACCAGTTGACCCCTTTCTCAAACCAAAAGTACGTCCCCTGCTTCTCGCGGATGCTGGCTGATTGTTTCGTGGCTTTGATCGACCGCAGTATTTTTTTCGTGAGCGCCGCTTCCTCGTCGGCTGTCACTAACTCATAGCTTCCGTGACCCAGCTCGTTATGATCCAGTTCAACGCTTCCATCTGCCGCTACCCTGAAAGGCATTTTACTGACCACAAACTTCTCACCTGTTTCGGGATCTATCTCAATGATCTTCATTTTTTTAGGTTTCACGGTTCTTTTCAAAAGTGTATTTACATTGACCGTCACTTTCCGGATGACCCAGTCGTTTTTCGTGAGCATCTTTATCGTGGCCTTTACCTTCTTTGTACCTGCTGCCTTTACGATCTCTGAAAGCGCCTCCCCGGAGATCTTCACATTACCAAAACCTCTATCCAGAATTTCTGCGGTAGCTGAAGTGATCTTGCCTTTGGCATTCTTCGATACATTTACCGTCACGTTCAGTCCAGTTGCTTCGTTTCTGATCTCGGTCTTAATCTGTACGGAACCGTCCTCTGCCCGGACTTCTGTCGTGGTCACAACCGTACCATCTTCTCTGGTCTCGGTCTTAGTCTTAGTCTTGTCCTTGTTATCGTCCTGTGGCGGAGCAGTTTCAGATCCACTGTCGGCGGAACCGCCCGGCGAACTGCTGCCTGAGCTGCTGCCACTATCCGAGCTGCTGTCGGAACTGCTTCCACCGGAAGTGCCCCCATCCGAACTGCTGCCGCCGGATGATTCTTTCTTAAATACCATTCCAACCATATCACTCATGATATGACCCTCTTCTATCGCAATTGCCTTAATCGTAGTTGTCTCTGTCAGCGCAATCGGTTTATCGTACCTCTGTGATCTATTTGTTGGCACTGTATCATCTGTTGTGTAATAAACGATCGCACCGGGGGTCGTTGTGATCGTCACCTCCGTGCGGTCCGAAAACTTGTCAGCACCGGAAATCGTCGGAACGTCGCTGGCGCCCGGAGTTGTGATCTCACGATTGCCAGCTGCCAAAATCCTATCGTCTGATCCGACCGCTCTGACGTGAAGATCAACCGTCTGACCGGCTTCAAACGTCTCCAGCGTCCGAAGTTTCTCCAATGAGTAATAATCTCTGCCATTGATACTATACTGATAGCTCATCGTATCAATATTTACTAGATTTGTCACCTGCATAACATATACGGTAGCGCTATCGTTTGGTCTTATGACCACATCAAACGAAAGTAGTTTCTCCTGTGGCTCTGTGCCCTGATCTCCGGACTCTGCCGCCCCGGTATTGTCGTCCGCGTATACCGTTTCCGGTGCGAGCAATCCACCAGGTACACTCATGGATGACACGACAGTAGCTGCGGCAATCCCCAAGGTCAGGATTTTTGCTAATGATTTGCTTTGTTTTGATTTCCGTTGTTTCATTTTTCGTTGTCTCATTCGTCGATTCCTCCTTTTACTGATGCTGTTATTAGGCGTTTGCGAAACTATTTTTATTATCCGGGCTACCTAGCTGTGGGCGCAGTGGCATTCTGATCAAGCTGCTTGGGATTTTCTCTGTTAATCCGATCTACAATATAATTGATAGAATCTTTGATGTTAGCTACATTGATAGGATTGTTCGTCTTAGAAGTAAATACCAGATCCTCAAATCCTTCTCTCTGAGAAAACCGAGTCGCAATGTCTTTATGGTATGTTCTCTGATATATAAGCACATCATGCACTTTCTTAATCATTGGAATCTTGCGAAATCCTGCATATTTATTTTACCCATATAATTTTCTCCAAAAAAATATGGAGAAGATTATATGTCTCTCTTCTCCATAAATGTATCATATTTATCACTTGATGTCTACGGCTTTTAAGCTAGGGAAACGCATCCTAACTGCTCCTTGACTTTTTCGCCTTCTTTTTCTATAATAAAGACAACAAGGGAAGCCGTAGACGGTTTGCCTATGAACAGTTACATAAATAACCGCATCTTTGGCGAGGGGCGGTTATTTTTTATGTCCAATCTGAATTACCAGACTGATGACAGCGACGAGCAATAAACAAAATTGAAACAATTCCGAATATGTAATCATGGCTAAAAACCCTCCTTCGTGAGGGCAAACCGCCTACCGTTTCTGCTTCCCTATGTTGTGATGACAGTATAACAAATTTCGGCATGATGCGCAAGAACAAGTGTTCCTGCCAGATACCAAGATCCCGGTATGAAAGACACCCATTCGCCTGCACCGGCTTCCCCAAACGCATCTTGCAGATAAGTATATGGTATTCTTCTTTCATTTCAGGCTTATAAAGTGCTTCTCCATACATATAGTCTACCTGTTGTCCATACTGTTTACAACCATTCGCTATTGCATATGCTAATTTGCTCTCACAAAATACACTTCTTCCTAAAATAGATGGTGATAATTGTCTGTCCAGAATGAGCCTTAATCCTTCCTCCCTCGTCCCTTCAAATCCAGGGCAGAAAAAGTCTATCCCATCAGACATACTCTTTGCTATCTGATTGTAATCCTCTCCAAGCAGTTTTTCCGCAATATCATCTGTAAAAATGCGAATGCTGTTATTATTATAATGATAAGCCCTTGCAAAACAGCTTACCTTTGCTGTCATATTGTCCATTCCAATCCCCCTCGTACTACCCAAATAGTATTTTTGCCACACCATTCTATTTCAGCGTATGAATATCCTCAACCTACGGAGAGTAGAGTTCGAATTTGCTCATTTATTTTTCCATCCCATCCAGAAGCTTTATAAATCTTTTATCATTCATCTGCTCATTCGTAAGATATTCTCCATTATAAAACAATGCATAGGTTGTAACCGGTGTCGGAGCATTCTGTGCTTCTTCTTTCGTTTCCAGTCTGGTTGCCTGAAACGGAACCCCTCTTTCCCTGGCAACTTCAAGAAGCACCGGAACATACTTTGCATTAAATGGACATTGATTGGTATAGTACAATACATAGCCTGTCTGCTCAATGTGTGGATGCTTCGCACACTCCTTAAATTCAGGCTTAGCCGCATCCAAAGAAAAAGGCAGATACCAGAGCTGAATACCATTATCTGCCTCATCACAGATGGTAAAGTCCTTATATTTCAGGAACTTCGGGTCTGCCAGAAAAGGCTTTTTCTTAGCGGCTGACAGGATACAGATTCCCTTTTTCCCCTTCGCTTTGCTGTCTTCTATACAGGCATTCAGTAAATCATTCGAATAACCATTGCCCTTGAAAGAACCAGCCACCCACAGACAGTCAATATACATATAGCCATCTGCATTGATTGGATTCCATGCATTTTCTGCCGGAATATACTCGATAAAGCATTTTCCACGCTCTATACTCTTGAGAAATACCAATCCATCATCAAATCGCTCTTTCAGCCAGTTTTTCTTTGATATTACCTGTATATCCTTGTTGCTTGAAATCGCACAGCAGATATGCTCGTTTTCAATATTTTCTTTCGTCACTCTTATATATTCCATGGATTTTCTCCTACTTATATCTTCTGCACCTCATTCTCCAGCGTATAGTAGTGCATAATATACGGAAGCAACAACACCAGAAACAATAACGTCAACGCATACAACAACGGATTGCAGATCATAAGCGCCGCCACAATTGAAATCATTGTCAGAATCGCAAATGTAACTGTCACGATCAGATGTACCAGCCTCTCATGTTGGAAAAAAACAATCTGTGTCAGGTGTTCCTGCAGAATTGCGTTCCATTGTTCCGGAGAGATATTGTCCGCATTGGCTAAGAGTGAATCTATTTTCTGGCGGTAGGTTATTATTTTTTTCTTCATTTTTACATTCTCTTTCTTATAGTACCTTTATTATACCAATATACCTTTGGAATCACAACGACATATTTAACTGAAGGTAATTGTCCATCAAGATATCTTGTTATTGTAAGTTCCCCAGAATAAACAAAGGGCAGTGTCTGAACAACATCGCCCTTTGTTTTTTATAATTATACTTCCGAAAGGAATCTGTCAACTGGTTTATGCAGCAGCGTCCACTTCGTCATCCATATATCCGTCATCGGCATTTTCCGAATCATCATCCGAATCATCATCCAAATCATCGTTCCAGTCATCCTCTGTGCTGTCTGTAATAACAACCTTGCATTTCCACACCATACCATGTACTTTTGCTTTGACTGTAACCGTACCGCTACTATACGGTATCAGTATGCCATCCTCTACCTCGCATATATCGTCATCAGAAGATGTCCATTCCACGTCATGACTGCATCCCTTCAGATCCAGAGAAACCGTATCTTCCACGTCCATCTCCACTGCTGTCTTATTCAGTTCCGGCGTTTCTACTGTCACCTGACAGGATTTTTTCTGCGTTCCCTTCTTTACCGTAATGGTTGCCTTGCCTTTTCCTTTTGCGACCACTTTTCCGGCGGAGACACCAGCCACCGCTGTATTACTGCTGCCCCAGGAAACGATTCCTGCACCACCCTTTACCGTAAGTTTCCTGCTCTGTCCTTTTACAAGCACAATCTTTGTACTGCTGATCGACAGCGGACTTATCTTCGGTCTGGTGTTCTTTTTCTTCGTTGTCTTCTTCGTGGTTGTCGTGGAAGATTTCCGCGTCTGCGAATATCCGCCCGATGAGCCAAAACACTTCTTGCACGGTGTCAGACCGCGTGCCAATGCATTGGAAAGTGTCGTCTGATAAAAATTTCCCCGCCCGCATTTGTGGGTATGGTATTTACTGCCGGTTGGCGTCACATAGACCATTGTCTGTGCCTGTGCCGTTACCATGCCGGCACTGTCACCGACTGGCAAAATCATCATAAAAAATACAAGTGTAAAACTTAGAATTGTTTTTTTGATTGTTTTCATCAATTGCCTCCTTATCTTTTCCTCCGCTTTAAACATGTCTTATATTTTTATCATACGCCTTCTCATTTTCCAGCACAATACTATTTCATCAAATTGACAATTCGCGTTTTGTCAAAAAACATCTTCACGTCCTGCCGCTATCGCCAGAATAAAGCCACTTGTGAATACTCCTTTTGTGGTTTTCTTCGCAGTTAATACATTAAGGGACGCAAGTGGTTTTTTCAATATGTTGTTATTAATTTATGGTGCTGGGCTTCCACCATTATGCCAGAAGCCTCTATTTTATTTCTATTTTTTCCTGATATCCGGCCAGCCGGTCCAGGCGCATTTTTTCTGCCACCGGAAATAACTCTGTATCCGTGATGCGTTCCAGACTTTTTATCCGTTTCTCGGAAATTGTTTCATTCGACTTGCTTTTTTCATAATCCTCAACTGTCATGTGCCAGTAATGAAATTCTCCTGCATAATACTCAGAAATTTTCTGCGCAATCAAAAGCCCCTCCGGATCCAGATCTCCCGCATAATATACCACCGTTCCCGATGCCGCCAGAAGATCTAACGTAACAAGCCCTGCCAATCGCGGCTGCCCGTTCATACACATACAGGAAACCTGCTTTGTGTGCCCTGCGCAAAGGCCTGCAAATACGGACGGATTTTCCACGATATACATTTCATTATCTTTGCAAAATATGCTGTTCCACTTTGAAAGGACTGCAAGCGGAACCTGTACCATATCATCCTCCTGCCAGAACCCTTCCATCCCCGTATGCAAATCACCATCCTTTTTCTGAGCCTTTACATGCGATAACATCACATAATTTGATATATCATCAATAAGGATTCCCTCTGCCAGAAAACATCTTTGCCGGAAAAATGCTGGAAAAATTTCTGATTTCTGTGGGAATACCCTTCTCTGCCGCAATTCCATCTGGATCACCTGATACAAAAAAGTTCCCCAGGAACCTTTTTGATCAAATGCATGTGGATTTCCAGTGATTTCCGTTGCAAAAACAGCAAGATACTTTGTCTCGTTTTTTCTGAATGGAAAACAATTATAGATTTCCGCACCAAGCATCAATGACTGCTCCCACTCATTTAAATTTTTTATATGACCTGCCTTTATCACATCCAGCAGTTCTGACAAGACTTTTTCCACAGGTGTTCCCTGATATTTTTCCTTCCAGTGTTGTAAAAAACGGTCTTTTTTCTGTTCTTCCAACTGTCGTTCTTCTTTTTTACCTACCAGTTTTTCCCGAAAATATAACTCCAGCAAATGCTCTGGTGTCATATTAGAAAACCTGCTGCTTAACAATGCCTGGGAAAAACGCTCCGCTGATACCGTCACACTCTTTTTCCCATGGTAACTCTTTGCAAAAAATCCCTCAAGTCCTTCGACTTCCTCCGCTGTAATTTTTTGTAGCACAACTTTTCCCGAAAAAGATCCATAAGACCGGTACTTTTCCCAAAATCCACGAAAAACTCTGTCCCACACGGGGTTAGATTTAAAATATGCGATACAATTATTCTCCTGCTGACTGTTCAATCTCTGCCCTCCGTTGTTCTACAGCCTCTTCACTTTCCATAAGTTCTCTGGAATGCCCATTCCACACATAAGGCATCACTGTCACAAATTTTGCATTTTCCGGTCGTATTAACTGGTAGATGGCAAGCGCGTCCAATGTATCACAATCTCCCCAAAGCACCTGTGAATTGATAATAAAATCAAAGGAAAACTCTGTCATGAGACGGAACATGTCACGGATGTTACGGTTATCAACGCCTGCAAATGCCTCATCCAGCGAAACCAGACGCGGTGCATCTGCACGTCCTCCCTGATATTTTGCAACAACTGCGGAAAACAGCGGTACATACATAGACATCGCTTTTTCTCCGCCACTGAAGGTTCCAAATACACTGTTGGTAAGCTCCTTAACCCGCTCTCCCTTTTTCTGGGAAAACAGTTGAAATTCAAACCACTTACGATAATCCAACGTCTCTTTCATAACCTGGTAAAACGAAATCATACCGCCACTGTCCGAGGCTCTCCTTCTTGCTTCTTCGACTTTTGAGCGAAAATGTGTGGACAGGCGTGCTGCCTCTTCTTCACTCATTAACCGGTAATCCTTCTTTAACAATTCTACCAGTTCTTTTGTATCCAGCTGGTTTTCACTCTCTGCCGTCTTGCTGCGCCAGCGAAGGCTCAGCTTTAAGCCACTCGATGTATTCATGCTGCCCATCAGTGCATTCATCTTTTCTACCCATGCATTGGAAGCATTAATTTTGCCGCGGATTTTACGACTGACCATATTGGCCAGAATATCTTCAAACAACTCACGATCCCCCGCTTTAATCAGATCCTGTAACTGTGCGATATCTTCTTCCAAATGTGCCAAAAGCCGTGAAAATGGAAGCTTTATCCCCTGATAACGCGCTGTGAAATCCTGACGGACAGCCTCGGCTTCTCCCAATGGCCGGTTTTCATCTAGTTCTTTAAATAATTCCCCCTGCATCACCTGATACTCATTTAAAAAGCCCCGGTTTTCAAAATAAATCTGATTCAGACTCGTAATTACATTTTGCTTTCCAAGCGATTTCGTATCAGCCTCCAGATATTCGCAAATACTGTTTACGTCCGTCTGCATTTCTTCTGGAAACCTGATATAAGCAAGGGCAAATTCTGCCTCGTAACATTTCCCCCTCCAGATACGCTTTTGTTCCAGAATCTGTTTCTGGCTTTCGCCTGCTTCTTCCTGCTTACGCAATGTATCCAGATGCTCCTTTATTCCGGCGCGTTTCTGCAGGCATTGGTTCAGATGCTCTGGATATTCCTTCAGCCATGTAATACAGGCATCCAGCCGATCGGAAACAAATAATCAGTTTAAAAATCAAACGGATTAAAGGCTATCCCCTATTGGCGTAGAGGATAGCCTTTCCGTTTATTTGCGGTTATGTTTATTGTCTATGTATGTCAAGGCTGCAAATACTATAATGGTCTCATAAATTAAGACACTTTTTCGGACAGATTTTAATGAATCTGATATAGCTTTGAATTTATATCAGGTACAAAGACAAAGGAAGCAAAAGAAAGTTCCAAAGAATGTGATACAAAATCAGAGCTAAAGAAAAAGTAAATAAAAGAAACAACATCAGAAAGCTATAAAAAATAAGGGGAGTGTAAGTTACATTCTCCTTATTTTTTTACAAAGAAGTAAAGATTATGTGTGAACATTTTGACAAAGATTATGATGATGACTATGAAGAAGACGAAAATTTAGATGATGACTGTGAGATGGAAAAAAGAAAGTTATATGATGAAGAAGATGATGACATCATATTTTTCTTTTCACCAGAATACGGCTATGCAGAAGACGAAGAGGATTGTGATGAGGATAATAACTTATAGCACGAAAATAAACAGAGAGAATAACCTTACAGAACTTGTAAAAGAAAAAGCGTATAATTATAAAACAGAAAATAAGCACTTAGACTGTGCAGAAAAAATCGCAAGTATGATTTGTGATTTGTTTGAACTTCACACGGCCGCAGAGGAATATGTCTATCTTTTATCATTAGATACAAAATGCAGGATTCTTGGCATATTTGAAGTGGGGCATGGAACAGTTAATGCCTGTCTTTTACATACAAGGAAGATTATGATTAGAAATCTTCTTTGTGGAGCAGGAACATTTATTGTAGTTCATAACCACCCATCAGGAGAAGTATCTGTTTCAAAAGAAGACATAAGCACTACAAAGCGATTATTTGAAGCTGGAAGGCTTATAGGAATAGAACTTCTTGACCACATCATTATTGGAAGAAAAGAAAATGGTGACAGTTACGGATATGCCTATTACAGCATGAAGGAGCAGGGGCATTTAACAACTGTATAAAAGTGATAAACAGGGAACTTACTGTTAAAGTAAAAAATAAGAGACTTGATTTCTCAAGCCTCTTATTGTATAATCATCTCAGAAAGGTTATCGGATGCGTTATCCGATTGCCCTCAGTAATTTAAATGTATTTAAGAAATAGCATCCAACTTTCTCAGGGCGGGATGCTATTTCTTTTTGTTATGATTATCTATGTAAGATAGTGCCGCAAAAATTACCAGCAACAAAGTTAAAACTTCCATTGTGTTCATGGGCATCACCCTCTTTCGTAAAACTAGAGGGCATCAAAAGAACGCATCCGCTTCTTTCTATGAAGTTATACAAAAAATATTCTAGCATAAATCTGTAGAGGTGTCTATTTGAAACTGACAAAATCCCTGTTACATTTTATTAGAAAAAGAAATACTTTGCATATATGAAGGAAAGAGAATATTTTTCTTTGGATTATATTTGTAATTAAGAGTAGGTGGTTAGCTTACTCGATTCACATATTTCGTGGAAAATTTCCACCATATACGAGCAATTTGGTAAATAGTCAAGAAGTATTTTGGTAAGCGCATAGTTTTAGGGCGTACCCTATAAATGAAATCTGACACCCCGCG
>ERZ1673702.1839-NODE-1839-length-20613-cov-4.932873_pt1 | contig 20613 bp, 20 predicted proteins | sample MGYA00580232_ERZ1673702 | MGnify/ENA primary metagenome ERZ1673702 (study PRJEB41218, sample SAMN15661792) | gut metagenome | host: Homo sapiens | place: Canada: London | collected 2015-08-20/2019-03-30 | study: EMG produced TPA metagenomics assembly of... | reverse complement strand
CACGCAATTTACTTTCGCTGCCGTCTCTCTCGAAACAGCTTGCATATATTACCACGCCGCCTTCCCTTTGTCAAGCCTTAATTCGACATTTTCTGAAAAAATTTGGAAGCCTCCGGAGAGGCTTCCAAATTCACTTGTTTTCTTATTCCGCGTCGTCGATCAGGCCGTAGCCCCCATCGTTTCTGCGGTACACCACGGCAAAGCTCCCGCCGTTGTCCTCGTCACGGAACGCGAAGAAATTGTGCTCCAGCAGGTTCATCTGCATGACTGCTTCTTCGCGGGTCATGGGCTTGAAGTAGAAGCTCTTGACTTTCTTCAGGCTGAGATCGTCTTCCTCCGTCTCCGGAACGAAGCTGGTCTCCTCCTGCACCGTGCGGGTGAAGGCATCCTGACGCAGACGGCGGGCGAGCCGGGTCTTGTTCTTGCGGATCTGACCCTCGATGGTGGCGACGGCGGCGTCGATAGACGCGAACATATCCGAAGTGCTTTCACTTGCCCGGAACCAGGTTCCCGCACCGTGAACGGTGAGTTCCACGTTGTTCTGGTTCTTCTCTACAGAAAAGACGATGAGTGCTTCCGCATCCTCCTCAAAAAAGCGCGCCAGCTTCATGACCTTTTTCTCGGCATAAGCGTGGACATTCCCGGGAAGCTTTACTTTTTTCTCACTGTACTGGAATTTCATATGCGGCAGCTCCTTTCGTTTCACCGATCTTTCGGTGTAAGGTTACTATACCACATTTCCCTCATTCCGACAAGGGCTAATCGTCCGCTTCGTCCTCATCGTCCAGCAGCTCCGCCATGGTCAGATTGTAGACCGCTTCCGCTTTCTTTTCAAAGAGCTTCCCAAGGCGCACCGCCTGACGCTGGTTCGGCGCCAGCAGCTCCAGGGTCATGAGATTGCCCATCTCGTCGTCCAGCGCCATGACCACGGAATAGTCCCCGTTATCCCGGGGGATGATCTGGGTCTTGACGAAGCTGGAACGGCGGATCTGACGGTTGAACCGGTTGACGGCGTTGTCCGCACGGCATTTGACCGTGTAGGCGATGGAATCCTCCGTCAGGGAGCCGTCCGTCTTGCCCTTGTCCGTGATCTCGTAGCAATCGTTTTCCACCTGCTTCAGGTGGCCGGACTTCACCATTTCAGGAATCGCGGTGCAGACGTCGAAATAGCTCAGGCAGTCGTCCTGATAGCAAAGCTCGTAGATCTGCTGCATATTCACGGGATAGTTGACCCTTGCCATCACGAACAGGATCAGCACCTTCACGTCCATCATATCATGTATAAATCCAAGTCTCTGCATACGCTTCACCCCTTTTTCTTTCATTATACAGAAAAGTTCCGAAAAATCAAGCACCAGCAGAGAACGCCCTGCATATTCTGGCAGGAAGGAGTGATGCCGATGGATGGCAAACGGCTTTACTGCGCCGGCGGCACGGCGGCCGCCCGCTATGCCGGAGAATATCTGGGAAATTTTTACATTGATCTGGCCGAGCGCCCCGGCTCTGACGTGGGCACGGTACTGCTGGACGTTCCCAGCTTCGCGCCGGATGGGACGCTTCGCATGGGGGGAAGTGTGGAAAATCTGCTGGCGCAGCTTCCGCCGGACGTGACGGTCTGCGGCGGAAATCTTGACCACCCGGCGCTGGACAATTACCGGTGTATCGATTTTTTGAAGGACGCCCAGTATCAGGCAGAAAACGCCTACATAACCGCCGAGTGCGCCGTGGAGATCGCCCTGTCCTACCTTCCCATGACCCTGCGGCAGTGTCCCGTGCTGGTGATCGGCTGGGGACGCATCGGGAAATGTCTGGGGCAGATTCTCCACGCCCTGGGGGCTGACCTGACCGTCGCGGCGCGGAAGGACGCCGACCGCGCCATTTGCCGTGGGCTGGGCTACGCCGCTGTGGATACCGCCCGGATGGCGGAGACTTTGGGCAAGTACCGCCTGATTCTCAACACCGTGCCGGAAAAGCTTCTGTCCAGAGAACAGCTCGCCCAGTGCCACCCCGACTGCGTGAAAATCGACCTTGCGTCCAGAACCGGCATGGAGGACGATTCCGTCATTGTGGCGCGGGGCTTGCCGGGCGTCCACATGCCGGAAAGTTCCGGCCGTCTGATTGCGGAAACCTACGTTCGTTTGTGCAGGGAGGAATGATTATGGAAATCGGATTTGCCGTGTGCGGCTCGTTTTGTACTTATTCTATTGTGTTCCCCGTTATGGAGCAGCTCAGCCGGGAGCATCACGTGACCCCCATTTTCTCCGACGCCGCTTATAGCGTTGACAGCCGCTTCGGGACGGCGCGGGAGCATATCGTCATGGCGGAAACCATCTGCGGCACGCCGCCTCTGCACACCCTTGCCCAGGTGGAGCCGGTGGGGCCGAAAAAGCTGTTCGACATCCTCATCATCGCCCCCTGCACCGGAAATACCCTGGCAAAGCTCGCCCATTCCATCGCCGACACCCCGGTGACCATGGCGGCGAAAAGTCACCTGCGCAACGGCCGCCCGGTGCTCGTCGCCGTGTCCAGCAACGACGCGCTGGCGGGTGCGGCGGAGAATATCGGCAGGCTGCTCGCCCGGAAGCACTATTATTTCGTCCCCTTCGGTCAGGACGATGCCGTAAAGAAGCCCACCAGCATGGTCGCGGACTTTGCGATGATTCCCCAGGCCATGACGGAAGCGCTGGCTGGGCGGCAGATTCAGCCGATTCTTTTATAAATCTTTCTTGCATTTTGCGGAAATATCTGGTAGAATAAGAATCGTCAGAATGGTACGCAAACCAGCATCACATAGGAAGCCCTACCCACACCCCGGCGGCGGCTAATCCTGCCGGGAACGTCACAGTCAGGAGGAAACCATATGGGTAAATGGATTGTTCGAATTGCGTCTCTGCTGCTGATCGCGGCATTTCTGCCCACGGCGGTTCTGGCCGCGGAATGGAATCTGGAAAACGGCAGCATTGAGATCACCGCCACCGCAAATCCCGAGGGCGGCACGACCCAGACCGTCTCTCAGGGAGGAAGCAGCGCAGAGGACAGCACCCCCACCATCACCAGCAACGGCAATCAGACCGGCTACACCATCACCATCAAGGCGGGTGGCGGTACCACCGCCAATGTGACCATCAAGGACACCAATATCAGCACCGGTAATGCCGCGATCAAAACCGAGGGCAAGGGCAACGTCAATCTGAACGTGGAAGGCATCAACACTGTTTCCAGCGGCGATAAGCACGCCGGCGTGGAAAAGGCCAATGACGGCAACCTGACCATCGGCTCCGAGAGCGGAGAAGGAGAGCTGACCGCCAATGGCGGGCATGGCGGTGCTGGCATCGGCGGCGGCTATGAAGGGAGCGGCAGCGATATCACCATCACTGGCGGGGAGATTACCGCCAACGGCGGAGGTGAGGCCGCAGGCATCGGCGGTGGCGTTTTAGGGAGCGGCAGTGATATCACCATCACCGGCGGAGAAGTCACCGCCAATGGCGGGTGGTGCGGCGCAGGCATCGGCGGCGGACCTAGAGGCAACGGCAGTGATATCACCATCTCCGGCGGGAAGGTTATTGCCAATGGCGGGTTGTGCGGCGCAGGCATCGGCGGTGGCTATAAAGGGAGCTGCAGCGATGTTACCATCTCCAAGGATTCCCGGGTGGATGCTACAGGCGGAGATCCGTGCCTATTAGGAGGTTACGGTGCGGCCATCGGCGGCGGTGGATATAACACCGACACAGGTAATCAGGTTGACGGCAGTGAGATAGAACCGGACACCTCCGGGCTGTACACCACCGGCAAGGTGGAGCGGAAATCCGGCGACGGAACTGTCCTGGACACCATCGTCGGCACGGTATCCGCTTCCTCTGAAGAACCAGACAAGCGGGAGCCGCTCTACCGGGTGCTCAACCTGGATGGCAGCACGCTGAAGCACCAGGCGGAAACCGCGGACGGCGTTCTGACCCTGACGGCCAGTGCCGACGGTGCCATTCTCACCGGTACTCTCCGGGCGCTGGGCTATCTGCAGAACCAGGGCATTGAGAAGATCACCTTCACCGACGGCACCCACACGGCGACCATCGTTCTTGCCGACCTGATCGCCAAGGGCGAAGCCGAGGCCGTCTACGTCCTCACCCTGGGCGCGGCAAACACCCTGACCCTGAACGGCGAAGCCGTTGATTTCTGACCATAATACGCAACGCGCCCCCGGTTCTGTCGAACCGGGGGCTTACATATATTATAGACTTTCAACTTCGTCTAGCCACAGTCTCGCGCCGGCGTCGCTGGGCATCCGCCAGTCCCCTCTTGGGCTGAGGGTGACGGAGCCGACCTTCACGCCGTCGGGCAGGCAGCTGCGCTTGAACTGCTGGGTGAAGAACCGGCGATAGAAAGTTTTCAGCCATTTTTTGATGACTTCCGGCTCAAAATCCCCCGCGAACGCCCGACAGGCCAGGGTGTAGATTTTCGTGGGGCGGAAGCCGAAGCGGAGGACATAATACAGGAAAAAGTCATGCAGCGCGTAGGGGCCGACCAAGTCCTCGGTGTGCTGGGCGATTTTCCCCTCGGCGTCCGGGGGCAGCAGCTCCGGGCTGATGGGGGTGTCCAGAATATCCTGAAGCACCGCCCGGGAGGGGGCGAAGGCGGGCATTTCCGAAATCGCGTCGATCATCCAGCGGATCAGGGTCTTGGGGATGGAGGCGTTCACGCCATACATGCTCATGTGGTCGCCGTTGTAGGTACACCAGCCGAGAGCCAGCTCGCTTAAGTCCCCGGTACCCACCACAATGCCGCCGACGACACTGGCATAGTCCATGAGAATCTGCGTCCGTTCTCTGGCCTGAGAATTTTCGTAGGTGCCGTTGTGGATATTGGGGTCGTGGCCGATGTCGGAAAAGTGGAGGTTCACCGCGTCTTTGATATTGATTTCCTTGCAGGAAATTCCCAGGGTGCGCATCAGCTCCCAGGAATTGTTGTACGTCCGGTCGGAGGTGCCGAAGCAGGGCATGGTCACGCCGCAGACGTCGGACGCAGGCCGCCCCAGCTGACGCATGGCCTCCACGGACACCAGCAGCGCCAGGGTGGAGTCCAGTCCCCCGGAAATGCCGACGACAGCTTTCGCGCTGCCCAGAATGGCCAGCCGCTGTTTCAGCCCCGCCACCTGCATGTGGAAAATTTCCATGCACCGCTGGACGCGGTTCTCCTTCCCCGTGGGGACGAAGGGCAGCTTCGCCAACGGGTAGCGCGTGCCGTCACCGCGAAGCTCCGGGGCGCGGGTGTCAATCAGGACGGCGGGATGTCCCGGATTCTGCTGGGCGGCGTCCTTGAAGCCCTTGTTTTTCATCCGGTCGGCGCGGATTCTGCCCAGGTCGCAGTCGCAGACCAGCATATAGTCCGACGCGATGGGTTCTTCCGTTTCGGCAAGGAGCCTTCCGTCCTCCCCGATCAGGCTCTGGCCGGAGAAAATTAAATCCTGGGTGGACTCCGTGGAACCGGCGGAACAGTAGGCGTAGACGCAGTTCAGCGCGGCGGACTGGTGCTGCACCAGCCCCCGGCGGTAGGCGCGCTTGCCGATGGTTTCGTTGGAGGCGGAGAGGTTCAGAATCACCTCCGCGCCGTTCAGCGCCAGAAACGTAGAAGGCGGCAGGGGCGTCCACATATCCTCGCAGATCTCCACGCCCAGCAGCGTTCCGCCAACGCGGAAAACGGCTCTCGGGAGAACGGGGACAGGCTCGCCCAGAAGCTCCGCCAAATCCTCCGTCACCTCCGCCCCGGAGGAAAACCAGCGCTTTTCGTAAAACTCATTATAATTGGGAATGTAGGTCTTCGGCACCAGGGCGTGAATCTTTCCCCGGGAAATGACGGCGGCGCAGTTGTACAGCCGCATTCCTGTCCGGACGGGCAGTCCCACCACCGCCGTTATGTTGGGGTGGTCTTTTGTGCAGTCGGCAATTTTTCGGATTCCCTGCTGAACTCCCGTCCAGAGGGTGTCCTGAAAGAACAAATCCTGACAGGAATACCCGGTAAGCGCCAGCTCCGGGAACAGGACGATATCCGCCCGCTCCCCGTCGGCTTTTTCGATATAGGCGCAGATATCCTCCGCGTTCTTCGCCGTATCCCCCACCCTGACCGCCGGTACGGCGCAGGCAATTCTGATAAAATCCAGCATAGGAATTCCTCCCGATCTTTTTCTGAGGGTATCATACCATACTCTTCCCGATTTGCCAAGAGAATATAAAAAACTTGCGGGGAAAGGCCATTTGCCCTCCCCCGCTGTCTTATATTAGATTCCTGCCAGCTCACGCAGCTTGTCCGCCAGATCTGTCTGCTCCCACGGGCGGCTCTCAATGCCGAAGTGGCCGTGGGCGGCGGTGTCCGCGTAGATGGGACGACGAAGGTCGAGCTTGCGGATGATCCCGGCGGGGGTCATGTCGCAGGTCTCCCGCAGTAGCTCCGTCATTTTCTCGTCGGAGATTTTGCCGGTACCGTAGCTGTCCACCCGAAGGGACACCGGCTGAGCAACGCCGATGGCGTAGGCCAGCTGCACCTGCACCTTGGTTGCAAGACCCGCGGCAACCAGATTTTTCGCCATGTATCTCGCCATATACGCCGCGCTGCGGTCAACCTTTGTGGGGTCCTTGCCGGAGAACGCGCCGCCGCCGTGGGAGAAATAGCCGCCGTAAGTGTCCACGATGATCTTCCGGCCGGTCAGGCCGGTATCGCCGTTGGGGCCGCCGATGACAAAATTGCCAGTGGGGTTGATGTGGATATGGGCGACATTCTCAATCCGGAAGCCGTAACGCTCCAGAACCGGGGCGATCACATTCTCCCGGACGTATGTTCTCAGCGCTTCGATGGCAAAATCCGCGCTGTGCATGATGGAGACGACCACGGTATCGATGCCCACCACGTTGCCCTGCTCGTCGAATTCCACCGTGACCTGGGTCTTTCCGTCGGGGCGGAGCAAGTCCGTCTCGTGGACGCACTGGGTCAGGCGGCTGCACAGGGCGCGGCTGAGGGCTGCGGGCAGGGGCATCAGTTCCGGGGTCTGGGTGCAGGCGCCGCCGAACATCATGCCCTGATCGCCCGCGCCGCCGACCTCGTCGTTGGTTCCCAGAGCAATGTCGGCGGACTGGGTATGAATGCGGCACTGAATTTCCACCGTGTCGGCGTCGAAGCCGTCGCCGGGGTAGACATAGCCGATCTTCCGGATGGCCTCCCGGGCAACGGCAGCGTAGTCAACGGTAGCTTTCGTGGTGATCTCGCCGCAGATGATGCAGAAATCCGTGGTGACCATAGTCTCGCAGGCCACGCGGGAATGGGGGTCCTGCGCAAGGCAGGCGTCCAGAATGGCGTCGGAGATGGAGTCCGCTACTTTGTCAGGGTGTCCGTTGGTGACACATTCAGAGGTAAAAAGTCTTTTTTCCATTTTGTTTTTCCTTTCTTTCTATAACTAAACCTGAAAAAGAAAAACCGCACACCGAAGATTCGATGTGCGCTCCTATCGAATCCTCATCTTTCGTTTGCCGCCGGATTTGGCACCTTGTATAAACAGGTTGCCGGGTTTCATCGGGCCGTTCCCTCCACCACTCTTGATAAGGCTTGTATGCAGTTCAACACTGTATTCTACACGATTTTCTAAAAAAGTCAAGCTTTTTGTTTACAAATCCGATATAGACATTTGAATGAATTGCTGATAGAATGGGGATACGTTTTTTATACTGAACTTCCATTATGATCTTTAGAAAAGATTTTAATCAGGAAATAGTATTAGGAGTTGAGTACCGTGAAAAATTTACGCAAAAAATTTGAGCTTTTCTGCTTCAAAAACCGGGATAAGGGCATCCCCAATCTGATGCTTTACATCGTCATCGGCACCGCCGTGGTCTACCTGTTCAGCCAGATGTCCGGCAACGCCCTGCTGTACAGCACCCTCCGATTTGACCGGACGAGCATTCTTCAGGGACAGGTCTGGCGGCTGATCACCTATCCCCTGACCTACAGCGCCGGGAACATTCTGCTCACCGCCATCACCCTGCTGTGCTACTACTCCCTGGGCAGAGCCATGGAAAATGTGTGGGGCACCCTGCGGTTCAACCTGTTCTACCTCACCGGCGTGGTGATGATGGACATTTACTGCATGATCTTCGGCGGTCAGGCCAGCGTCACCTACCTGAACCTGAGCCTGTTCCTCAGCTACGCCACGCTGTACCCCGACGCAAATTTTCTGCTGTTTTTCATCATCCCCATAAAGGCGTGGATTTTCGCGCTGGTCGATCTGGCATTGGTGCTGCTCAGTCTGTTTACCGACCGTTTCCCCTACAATCTGTTCCCCGTAATCGCCCTTGCCAACTATTTTCTCTTTTTCGGCAAGGACGTGCTGAACGTGATTCCCATGTCCTGGCGCGCCAACGCCAGCCGCCTGTTCCGCAGGAAGCCCAAGCAGCCCAAGGCGAAGGTCATTCATTTCAACGCCGGCTCCTACGAAGCCTCCACCGCCACGCCGAAAGCCCCCTACACCCACCGCTGCACGATCTGCGGACGCACCGATGTGACAAATCCGGAGCTGGAATTCCGCTACTGCTCCAAGTGCAAGGGCTACTACTGCTACTGTCAGGATCATATCAACAATCATACGCATATTCAGTAGGTGAAAAATGGCACGATTTGTGTAAATTCCTCTTGCAATATTCCGCCGCCCGTGGTATAATGTCCGCAGCTACTGAACAAGGAGCCTTTTTGTATGGTCACCATGAACTCTTCTGCCAGCTTTTCCTTTTATTACTATTACTTTTTTACCCGAAAAAAGTAATAGCGATTTGTGCTGCAGAAAATTTTCAGGAGCTTAAAGGGTTATCTCAAGACGCCGCACGAATTGCCGTGCGGCGTTATTTTATTATCAGGAGATGTTAAGCAATGATCGCAGTATTGAAAAACGGCACCACGCCCTCCCAGATCCAGCACCTTGTGGACTGGCTCAAAAATATGAATCTGGACGTTCACATTTCCGAAGGTTCGGAGGTCACCATTCTCGGTCTGGTCGGCGACACCAGCCGGGTGGACATCGACCTTCTGAAAAGCCTGGAAATGGTTGAGACCGTCAAGCGGGTCTCTGAGCCGTTCAAGCAGGCCAACCGGAAATTCCACCCCAAGGACACCATCATCGAGGCGGGAAATGCCCGCATCGGCGGCGGGTATTTTGCCATGATCGCAGGCCCGTGCAGCGTGGAATCCGAGGAGCAGATCATTGCCGTCGCTTCAGCCGTCAAGGAATCCGGCGCATCCATTCTCCGGGGCGGCGCGTTCAAGCCCCGCACCTCCCCCTACGCCTTTCAGGGCATGAAGGGCGAGGGCATCCGGCTGCTTCTGGAGGCCAAAAAGGCCACGGGGCTGCCCATCGTCACGGAGATCATGAACATTTCCACCCTCGATCTGTTCGCCGACGTGGATATCATTCAGGTAGGTGCGCGGAATATGCAGAACTTTGACCTTCTGAAAGAGTTGGGCAAGACCGACAAGCCCATTCTGCTGAAACGGGGACTTGCCAACACCTTGCAGGAGCTGCTCATGAGCGCCGAATATATCATGAGCGAGGGCAACAGCAAGGTCATCCTCTGCGAGCGGGGCATCCGCACCTTTGAGACCGCCACCCGGAACACCCTCGACCTTTCCGCAGTCCCCGTTCTGCACAATCTGACCCACCTGCCCGTGGTGGTCGATCCCAGCCATGCCACCGGCAAGGCCGATCTGGTCGCCCCCATGGCCTACGCGGCCACCGCCGCCGGTGCCGACGGCATCATGGTGGAGGTCCACAACGATCCCGCCCACGCGCTGTGCGACGGCGCCCAGTCCATCACGCCGCCCCAGTTCGATGAGATCAGCCGGAAAGTCCGGCAGATTCGTGAGGTTCTTGTATGAAAGTCGGTATTTTGGGTCTTGGCCTGATTGGTGGCTCCCTTGCCAGAGCCTACGCTCTGGAGGGGCACACCGTCTACGCCATTCAGCGAAACGAAAGTATGCTTTCCTTTGCCATGCTTTCCGGCGCAGTCCACGGGCGGCTGGACGAAACCACCATTCCGGAGTGCGACCTGATCCTGCTTGCCATCTACCCCGGCGGCTGCGCCGACTGGCTGGAAAAGAACGCGCCCCTTGTATCCAAGGACGCGCTGGTCATCGACTGCTGCGGCATCAAGCGGGAGGTTTGCAGCCGGTGCTTCCCTCTCGCCGAACGGTACGGCTTCACCTTCGTGGGCGGGCATCCCATGGCAGGCTCCCAGTTCTCCGGCTTCAAATACAGCCGGGCAAACCTCTTTGCAGGCGCACCCATGGTGCTGGTTCCGCCGGTATTTGACGACATTCAGCTGTTAGACCGGGTGAAAACCGCACTGAAACCCTGCCATTTTGGCTTCTTCTCCGTCACAACGGCGGAAGAGCACGACAAAATGATCGCCTTTACCTCCCAGATGCCCCACATTCTCAGCAACGCATTCATCAAGTCCCCCACCGCTTTGAAGCACAAGGGATTTTCTGCCGGAAGCTACAAGGATCTGACCCGCGTCGCGTGGCTGAATCCTCAGATGTGGGCGGAGCTGTTCATGGAAAACAAGGACAATGTTCTTTTCGAGCTGGACAGCTATATTAAGAGCCTGTCCGCCTACCGGGGCGCCATTGCCGCGGATGATATGGACACGTTAGTGAAGCTGTTGAACGAGGGCAAAAAACGCAAAGAGGAGGTGGACGGATGAACACCGTCACCGTCCGCGCCTCCAAACAGTATGATATTCTGATTGGTTCGGGGCTGCTGCCCACTTTGGGCGCGGAAGCGAAAAAGCTGGGAAAAGCGCAGAAAGTTTGCGTCATCAGCGAGAGCAACGTCTATCCCCTTTACGGCGCAGCTGTAGAAGAGAGCCTGAAAAGCGCAGGTTTTTCCGTGGTTTCCTATGTATTCCCCGCCGGGGAAGAAAGCAAGAATGGGCAGGTCTTCCTTGATCTTCTGAACTTTCTCGCGGAAAACCGGCTGACCCGCTCCGACATGGTCGTCGCTCTGGGCGGCGGCGTGGTGGGCGATCTCGCGGGCTTCGCCGCCGCAAGCTACCTGCGGGGCATCCGCTTCATTCAGGTTCCCACGACCCTGCTTGCCGCCGTGGATTCCTCCGTGGGCGGCAAAACCGCCATTGACCTCCCCGCCGGGAAGAACCTTGCCGGGGCGTTCTGCCAGCCAAGTCTGGTGCTGTGCGACACGGATACCCTGAATTCCCTCCCCCTTGACATTTTCCGGGACGGCTGCGCCGAGGTCATCAAGTACGGCGTGCTGTACGACCCGAAGCTGTTCGCCCATCTGGAAGAAAAGGGGCTTTCCTTTGACCGGGAAGCGGTCATCACCCGCTGTGTGGAATTAAAGCGGGACGTGGTCATGGAGGACGAATTCGACACCGGCGCGCGGATGAAGCTGAATCTGGGTCACACCGTCGGTCACGGCGTGGAGGCCAAAAGCCATTTTGCCATTTCCCACGGCAAGGCCGTCGCCATTGGCATGGCCATCGTCAGCCGGGCATCCGCCTGCGCCGATACGCCGCGAATCGTGGTGCTTCTGGAACAATTCGGTCTGCCCACCCGGACGGACTACTCCGCAGACGATCTTTTCAGCTACACACTCTCGGATAAGAAGCGTTCCGGCGGCACGGTGAATCTCATCATCCCCCGCGCCATCGGCGACTGCGTCATTGTCCCGACCAAGGTCGAATCCCTGAAATCCTTTATTCAGGCAGGTCTTTGATATGGATATCACCATTTTTCCCGGGAAACTTTCGGGAACCGTCCGCGCCATCCCCTCGAAGTCTCAGGCGCACCGTCTGCTGATCTGCGCCGCCTTTGCCGACGCGCCCACCACTCTTTTCTGCCCTGAAACCAACCGGGACATCGAAGCGACCATGGGCTGCCTGAACGCTCTGGGCGCGGACATCACCCGAACCGAATCCGGCTACCGGGTCGTCCCGGTGAAGGAAATCCCCAAACAGGCAGCACTTCTCTGCCACGACAGCGGCTCTACCCTGCGATTTCTGCTGCCAGTGGCCGGGGCTTTGGGCGTTGACGCAACGTTTCATTTGGAGGGCAGGCTCCCCAGCCGCCCTCTCTCCCCGCTGTGGGAGGAAATGGAACGTATGGGCTGCACCCTCACCCGCCCGACCGCGGATACCGTTCGCTGCACCGGGCGTCTGCGGGCGGGAGAATACGTCATCGACGGCGGCGTTTCCAGCCAGTTTATTACGGGGCTGCTGCTTTCCGCCGCCCTGATTCCGGGAAAAAGCCGCATCCGTCTGACCGGGAAGGTGGAATCCCGCCCCTATATCACCATGACCCAGCGGGCAATGGAAATATTTGGAAAAGAAACGTCGGATTTTGTCGTGACCGGCGGCACCCCGTTCCACTCCCCCGGCACGCTGACGGTGGAAGGTGATTGGAGCAATGCCGCGTTTTTCCTGGCGGCGAAGGCGCTGGGGAGCCGCGTGGAGGTGACGAACCTCTCCCCGGATTCCCCCCAGGGCGACCGGGCGGTCTTTGATCTGCTTCCCGCGCTGGAAAATAGCCCCGTCATTTCCGCCGCTGATATTCCCGATTTAGTCCCCATTCTCGCCGTTACGGCGGCGTGTAAAAATGGCGCTGTGTTCACGGACATCCGGCGGCTGCGGCTGAAAGAATCCGACCGGGTCGCGTCCGTTATTGCCATGGTGGAAGCGCTGGGCGGAAAGGCACAGGCTTCCGAGGACACCCTGACGGTGTACGGCACGGGGCTGGTCGGCGGGACGGTGAATGCCATGAACGATCACCGCATCGCCATGTCCGCCGCCATTGCCGCGACTGCCTGCAAAGCACCCGTGGCCATTCTTGGCGCGGAGTGCGTGGGAAAATCCTATCCAAAATTCTTTGAAGAATACGCCCGTTTAGGAGGTAACTATGAGCAGTACCTACGGTGAAAATCTGAAATTGTCCATTTTCGGCCAATCCCACGGCGTGGCCATCGGCATGACGCTGGACAGCATTCCGGCAGGTCTGCCCGTGGACACGGACGCGCTGCAAATCTTCCTGAACCGCCGCGCCCCCGGTCAGAACGACTGGTCAACGCCGCGAAAAGAGGCCGACCGGCCGGAGTTTCTCTCCGGAATTCTGGACGGCTTCACCTGCGGCGCGCCCATTGCCGCCGCCATTTACAACAAAAGCACCCGCTCCGGGGACTACGCCAATCTGAAGGACTGCCCCCGTCCCGGTCATGCGGACCTCACCGCCCAGATCAAATACGGCGGATTTCAGGACGCCGCCGGAGGAGGACACTTTTCCGGCCGTCTGACCGCGCCGCTCTGCATTGCGGGAGGACTGTGCAAACAATGGCTGGAGGGCATGGGAATTCGGGTTTTCGCCCATATTGCCGCCATTGCGGGCATTTCCGACACGCCTTTTGACCCCCTTGCCCCGGATATGGATTCCATCCAGCCGGATTTCCCGGTGATAAATCCGGACGCGGGGGCACAGATGCGGGATGCCATTTCCGCCGCCAAGGGTGACGGCGACAGCGTGGGCGGCATTGTGGAATGCGCCGTCACCGGTCTTCCCGCCGGGGTGGGAGAACCCATGTTCGGCGGCGTGGAGAGTCGAATTGCCCAAATCGTCTACGGCGTTCCCGCCGTGAAGGGTGTGGAATTCGGTGCGGGCTTTTCCGCCGCAAATCTGCGGGGCAGCCAGAATAACGACGATTACGTTATTTCGGATGGGCAAATCCGCACCGCCACCAACAATGCCGGGGGAATTCTCGGCGGCATTACCACCGGAATGCCCCTGATTTTCCGGGCAGCCCTCAAGCCGACGCCCTCCATTTCCCGCCCCCAGCAGAGCGTCAGCTTAAGCAGTGGCGAAATGCAGGAGCTGGTCATCAAAGGCCGCCACGACCCATGCATCGTCCCCAGAGCCGTTCCGGTGATCGAGGCCGCGGCCGCCATCGCCATTTTCGACATGATTCTGGGCAACACCCAGACAGACAGGAGGAAACCGTAAATGGATTTAAATGAGATTCGCAGTGAGATCGACAAAATCGACGACGAACTGGTTCGCCTGTTCTGCCAGCGGATGCATGCCGCCGCTCAGGTCGCCGACTACAAAAAGGCCAATAACCTGCCCATTTTCCAGCCTGCCCGGGAACGGGCGAAGCTTCAGGACGTGGCGGAAAAGGCTGGTCCCGAAATGGCCAATTACACTCGGGTGCTGTACTCCATGCTGTTCGAGCTGAGCCGCAGCTACCAGTCCAAGCGCAACGGGGAATGCAGCCCCCTTTACCGGAACATCACGCAGGCCATCGAGCATACGCCGAAGCTTTTCCCGCAGGCGCCCATGGTCGCCTGTCAGGGCGTGGAGGGCGCTTACTCCCAGATCGCCTGTGAAAAAATCTTCAAAAATCCCTTTATTATGTACTTCAAGTCCTTTGAGGCCGTGTTCAACGCCATCGATCAGGGACTGTGCCAATACGGCATTCTGCCCATCGAAAATTCTACCGCCGGTTCCGTGAACAAGGTGTACGACCTGATGATCGAGCATAATTTCTCCATCGTCCGCACCTTCCGGCTGAAGATCGACCACAATCTTCTGGTTAATCCCGGCACGAACCTCGCCGATATCAAGGAAGTGTATTCCCACGAGCAGGCCATCAACCAGTGCGGCAACTTCCTCCACAGTCTCCCCGGCGTGAATGTCATTCCCGTGGACAACACTGCCCTCGCCGCCCAGATGGTCGCCCAGTCCGGCAGAAAGGATGTCGCCGCCCTGTCCAGCCGCGCCTGCGCCGAGCTGTACGGACTGGACTGTCTGCGCAGCTCCGTGCAGGACAAGGGCAACAACCGCACCCGCTTCATCTGCATCAGCCGGAATCTGGAAATTTACCCCGGTTCCGACAAGACCTCCATCATGATGGTTCTGAACCACAAGCCCGGCGCGCTTTACAAGGTGCTGGCGCGGCTTTACACTTTGGGCATCAACGTCACGAAGCTGGAATCCCGCCCCATTCCCGACCGGGAATTTGAGTTCATGTTCTATTTCGATCTGGAAACCTCCATTTATTCCGAGGAATTCGTTCAGCTGATGTGCGAGCTGGACGAGATGTGTGAGGAATTCAAATACCTGGGCAGCTACACGGAGGTGGTCTGATGGAATGCGGACTGCTGGGTCGGAAGCTGGGGCACAGCTACTCCCCCCAGATTCATGCCTGTCTCGGGGATTATTCCTATACGCTCTTTGAAAAAGAGCCGGAGGAAGTTGCGGATTTCCTGAAAAACGGGGACTTTACCGGGCTGAATGTCACCATTCCCTACAAAAAAACGGTCATCCCCTATCTGGACGAATTGTCCCCGGCTGCTAAAAAGCTGGGGGCGGTGAACACCGTCGTCCGCAGAGAGGACGGCACCCTTTTCGGCCACAACACGGACTATTTTGGCTTTGCTTCCCTTTTGAAGCGAAGCGGTCTGGATGTCGTCGGAAAGAAGGTTCTGGTGCTGGGCAGCGGCGGGGCTTCCAATACCGTCACTGCTGTTTTGACTGAGCTGGGTGCTGAGGCCGTGGTCATTTCCCGTTCCGGGGAAAACAATTACGAGAACCTGCAGCGTCACGAAGACGCCGCCGTCATCGTCAACGCGACCCCCGTCGGCATGTACCCCAACACCGGCGTTTCTCCCGTGGATTTGAAGCGGTTCCCCAAGCTGGAAGGGGTGTTGGACGTGATCTACAACCCCGCCCGCACCCAGCTTCTGCTGGATGCCGAAGCGCTTCATATTTCCTGCGCCAACGGCCTTTGGATGTTGGTCGCCCAGGCCAAGGAATCCGCCGAATATTTTACCGGCAAGTCCATTGACGACGCCGCCATTGCCGAAATCCACGCAAATCTTGCCGCTCAGATGGCAAACATCGTCCTCATCGGAATGCCGGGGTGCGGGAAAAGCACCGTCGGCGCTCTGCTTGCGGACAAACTTGGCCGGAAGCTGGTGGACGCCGACGAGGAAATTGTCCGTCTTGCGGGCAAGCCCATCCCCGCAATTTTTGCGGAGAACGGCGAAGCCGTTTTCCGGGACTGGGAGACGAAAGCGTTGTCCCAGCTGGGCAAACAGTCCGCGCTGGTCATCGCCACCGGCGGCGGCTGTGTGACCCAGATGCGAAACTACCCGCTGCTTCACCAAAACGGTACGATTTTCTGGCTGAAACGGGACATTTCCAAGCTGCCCACCGACGGCCGCCCCCTGTCCCAGGCCAATCCTTTGGACGCGATGTTCGCAAAGCGCGCCCCCATGTACGCCGCCTTTGCCGATCACGCCGTCAGCAATGACGGCACCGCCGAGGAAACCGTCGCCGCCATTTTGTCGATCATGGAGGAACCTATATGAAAATTCTGGTCATCAACGGCCCCAACCTGAATATGCTTGGCATCCGGGATCCGGGTATCTACGGCAAAAACACTTTCGCCGACCTTCTGCGCCTGCTGGACGAAACCGCCAGCGCCGAGGGCTTGGAGGTGGAACAGTACCAGTCCAATCACGAGGGTGACCTTGTGGACAAAATCCAGTGGGCATACGGCAAGGTGGACGGCATCGTCATCAACCCCGCCGCCTATACCCATACCTCCGTGGCTATTCTGGACGCCCTGAAAGCCGTTTCCATCCCCGCCGTGGAGGTTCACATCTCCGACGTGGACGCAAGAGAACCGTTCCGGCAGATCTCCTATGCGGGAATGGCCTGCGTGAAAACCATCAAAGGTCACGGCCTCGAGGGCTACCGGGAGGCCATGCTGTATCTCAAGGAGCGCTACGGTTAAAAAATCCCCCATTGCCTTTTGGCAATGGGGAAACGCTCACTTGCGGAAGACCAGCAGCTTGCTGGAAACGTAATTCAGAATGACCACCAGAACGCTGATAATCAGCTTCCAGATATTTCCGTTCCAGCCCAAGATGTCCACGGTCAGGAGTATCAGCACCGTTTCCAGACCGCCGGACGCTGCCCGGCAGCCGACGAATTTGCCCAGCTCCGGCAAGACGGTTTTCATGGACCAGTCGTGGCTCTTGAACACGAAGGGCTTGTTCGTCACATAGGCAAAGGCCACCGCCGCCACCCAGGCAATGATATTGCTGACGGCCGCGCTGATGCCCAGCAGATTGTAAAGCGGCAGATAAACCAGATAATTCACCGCAGTCGTCAGCACGCCGAAAAAGAGATAGCTGACCATGTCCCAATGCTTTTCCACAAAAGCGCGGATTTTTTCAATCATGTTTTTCCTCCTCACAGGCCCAGATCTTCACCTACCAGAATGAATTTGATCCGCCCGGGGGGATTGCAGTTACGGGTGATGAGGATCTGGTTGCAGATGCAGCCGTCGCTCTTGCAGTCGGCGCAGGCGCCTGTCACATCGCAGGGCGTTTTGGAGTCGAAGCGCTGCTTGTTCTGGGGCGCGGCAACCGTTCTTGCCCGCTCCACGGCGGCGTCCAGAGAATCCATCACCTTGTTCATTCCCGCAATGACGATCACGGATTCCGGCCCATAGACGATGGCCGCCACCCGGTTGCCGTTGCCATCGATGTTCACCATCTGGCCGTCCAGACTCAGCGCGTTCGCGCCGGTGATGAACACGTCCGCGCCAAGGCACTGCTTCATGATTGCTTTCCGCTCCTCCGGGGTCGCAGCCCGCTCCCGGTCGAGGGCGCGGTAGTCCCCTGTCCGGACAGCATCCAGCAAGCCGATCTGCTGAGCGGACATCGCGCCGCCCCAGCCCACGCTGGAACCGGCGGGGATCCATTCCAGCGCCTTTTTCAGCGCCTCGGCTGTACCCGCGCAGTAGCAGGCTTCAAAATGGCGGCTGTGGAGATTTTTCACAAGAACGCCGGCGCGTTTTTCATAGTATTTCCGTTTCGGGTCGGTCACAGTAACCACTCCTTTTTCTTCCTATCATAGCACCTATCATACCGCATAAACAGAAAAAAGTAAAGAGAGGACACCATCATGCAGAATATGATTTTCAAGCGCAAACTGCCCATTCCCAAGGAGATCAAGGAGCAGTATCCCCTGACCGCCGAGCTGGCGCAGGTCAAAGCCCGCCGGGACAAGGAAATTGCCGACGTTTTCACCGGAAAAAGCGGCAAAATGGTGCTGATCATCGGTCCATGCTCTGCCGATCGGGAAGACGCGGTGCTGGAATACTGCGAGCGGCTGGCCAAATTGCAGGAGGCGGTGTCGGACAAGCTGGTTCTGATTCCCCGGGTCTACACCAACAAGCCACGCACCACCGGCGACGGCTATAAGGGGCTTCTGCACCAGCCCGACCCCCGGAAAACCTCCGATATGCTGGAGGGCGTCATCGCCATCCGCCGCCTGCACACCAATGTGCTGGCCAACACCGGCCTTCCCACCGCCGACGAAATGCTCTACCCCGACAATTACCGTTATCTTTCCGACCTGCTGTCCTACGTGGCGGTGGGCGCGCGGAGTGTCGAAAACCAGGAGCACCGTCTGACCTCCAGCGGCATTGACATTCCCGTAGGCATGAAAAATCCCACCAGCGGAGATATTTCCGTCATGCTCAATTCCATCATGGCCGCCCAGCACCCCCACACCTTCATCTACCGGGGCTGGGAGGTGGATACCACCGGCAATCCCCTTGCCCACGCCATCCTCCGGGGCTACGTGAACAAGCACGGCGAGTCCATGCCCAACTACCACTTTGAGGAGCTGGAACGGCTGTACAACGCCTACACCGCCAAGGGATTACAGAACATGGCGCTGATCGTGGACGCCAACCACGCCAATTCCGGCAAAAAGTATCAGGAGCAGCCCCGCATCTGCAAGGAAGTGCTCCACTCCTGCCGCCACAGCGGAGAAATCAAGTCCATGGTCAAGGGCTTCATGGTGGAATCCTATCTGGAGCCCGGCTGCCAGAAGATCGGCGACGGCGTTTACGGCAAGTCCATCACCGACCCCTGTCTCGGCTGGGAGGAAACAATTCGCTTGGTTCAGGATATTGCGGATTTGATCTGAATGTGCTATACTGGGTTCCATCGAGCCTAAAAATGGAGTGATGCAATATGACAGCAGAACAAATGGTACAATATGCCTACGAGGAAGGCTTTTCCGCCGCCGCGGTAGTGGATACCGCAGACATTGTTTTTGACCCCTCTTTCCGTCCTTACTGCGAGGAAAACCTCTGCGGGCAGTACGGCGCGAACTACTCCTGTCCCCCGGACTGCGGCACGCCGGAGGAAATGAAGCAGAAAATCCTTGCCCACAAAAAGGCGCTGGTGCTGCAAAGCATCTGGCAGCTGGAAAGCTACACCGACACCCCCGCCATCAAGAAGGGAAAATCCGGCCACAACACCGCCGCGATCCGCCTGATGAAGCGCCTGCGTAACGAGGGATGCGACGGCTTTCTGGTTGGCGCCAGCGGCTGCGCCCTGTGTTCCCCCTGCACAAGAAAAAATAACGAGCCATGCCGGTTCCCCGACCTGAAATATTCCTGCATGTCCGCATACTGCATTTTCGTCAAGAAGCTGGCAGATCTGTGCGGTATGGAATATACCTGCGGCGACGGTCTGATCGCGTTTTTCGGTATGTACGTATTTGACTGAATTCTATAGCAAAACTCCCCGTTTTCGATGGAAAACGGGGAGCTTTTTTGCTAATTACAGATTAGTATAGCCCATCAGGCTTTCGTCCACCACGGCGGCAGTGTCCCGGCCTTCCCGCAGTGCCCACACCACAAGGCTCTGTCCCCGGCGCATATCGCCGCAGACAAATACCTTGGGTTGACTGGTCGCGTACTTCACATCCGCCACATTGCCCCGGGGCGTCATATCCACGCCGAAGGCCTCGGCAACGTAGCTCTCGCAGCCCAGAAATCCCGCCGCGATAAGCACCAGATCGCACTCCACGGAGAATTCCTCCCCGGTGGGAACCATCATCCGCCGCCCGTCCACCACCTTGCTTTCCAGACGGGCAATGAGCGCCCCGCAGACCTGCCCGGCTTCGTTCTTGTAGAACTCCTTGACGGTGGTCTGGTATTCTCGGGGGTCGTGGCCGAACACGGCAATGGCCTCCTGCTGGCCGTAGTCGGTTTTCAGCACCCGCGGCCACTCCGGCCATGCGTTGCCGGGAGCGCGGGTTTCCGGCGGGCAAGGCATCATTTCCAGCTGCATGATACCCGTGCAACCCTGACGGATGGCGGTGCCTACACAGTCATTGCCCGTGTCGCCGCCGCCGATGACCAGCACCTTTTTGCCCTTGGCCGTGACAGCCTTGCCGTCGGCAAAATCCGAGTCAAGCAGACTTTTTGTCACGCTGGTCAGGTAGTCCACGGCAAAGTAGATTCCCTCGGCGTCCCGTCCGGGTACGCCGATGTCCCGGGGCTTTTTCGCGCCGCAGCAGAGTACCACCGCGTCATAATTCTCTTTCAGTTCCTCGGCGGAGACGTCACGCCCCACGTCGGCGTTGGTAATGAACTCGATGCCCTCTTCTTCCAGAATCTTCACCCGGCGGTCAATGACCCACTTTTCCAGCTTCATGTTGGGGATGCCGTACATCAGCAGGCCGCCCGCGCGGTCCTCGCGCTCATAA
>ERZ1673702.1806-NODE-1806-length-20936-cov-11.710933_pt1 | contig 20936 bp, 30 predicted proteins | sample MGYA00580232_ERZ1673702 | MGnify/ENA primary metagenome ERZ1673702 (study PRJEB41218, sample SAMN15661792) | gut metagenome | host: Homo sapiens | place: Canada: London | collected 2015-08-20/2019-03-30 | study: EMG produced TPA metagenomics assembly of... | reverse complement strand
ATATTTTTGTAAGCATAGTATCTTCCGAATCAAATTCCACAATTTCAATTTGATAGGACTCATCGTAATGCTTTGTACAATATTTATTGTACCTTTTAATAATATCGCAAATAGCATCCTCATAGTATGCACAATATGTAAGCTTTGAGGAATTGCTTGAAGCTGTGCTTTCACCACATCCGCTGAAAGCAAACACAGTAATAATAAATTGTAATGTTAAAATTATCGCAATTTTATTTTTCATAATGATTCACCTTGTGATTATATATCTTAACATAATTCTAAATTATTAATCTGTAGTCTATCTGAATTTTTATTATTTAAATCAACAATAACGCACTACTTGTTAATTCATACGGATAAGTAGCGAAATTAATATGCACTAAGTTAAATTCACTTCATTAATAATTGAAAGTAACATATGAACCATCTTTTAAGCAACAACCAACTGTAATTGTACAACCACCATTTATTTTTTTCATAGTTTCTTCTGATGATTCAACAATATTAAGTTCATTTAAACATTCATTAATATTTATTTTTTCATGATTTCACCTCATCTGCTAGTTATTCTTAGTTAAGTCCAAATGAATTAAGTAATCCGTTGATTGCACCGTAATCATCAAAAACTAATTGCCACACGCAAATCAGAGATGCAATCGGAACTACAACAGGAATAAGCAATGCACTTCGGAAAAAAGAAGATATTTTATTAAAAGAATTAAGATGCAAAAGAAATTCAAACTTTGTAATCATAAAAATTTCAAATTCGTGTGATAGAAAACCTAAATATATAAATAATATTTTAGTTTCATCAAAAAGCACCCCCGGAATGCACGGAATAGGTACAAGAAGCATTAAGAGAGTAGTTGCAAAATATAATGGGAATTTAGAAATGAAATATGATAATAATACAAAAACCTTTACCTCCGTAATCGGAATAAATTCTAATTTACCAGCTAACAACCAGTCATAGCATTTTTATTTTAAATAGCAAGCTACTTTTACCGCCCTGTTCACGGTATCTCTGCTTGGTTTCGATTAGTCCAACTTTTTTTAAATCTTTAATAGCTCTTCTTACTGTGGCAAGCGACAGTTTTATGTCGCCTGCTATTTTGTTTACTGAGGGCCAGCATTCGCCGTTTTTATTAGCTCGGTCGTGGAGGTAGGTATAGACTGCTACAGCTCTGTGTGGCAAATCCATTTGATATAAAAATAATAATCTACTCATTGTAATTTTCCTCCTGCGTAGGTCTTGTTGTTCTAATCGTCACTTTTTGCTGTTTCGTATTTGTGTTCTCTGCCGGTTTTTCCTGTGGTTCTGCTCCTTCTTCGTTTGGTGAGGTCTTGAGATTTGCGTTTTCTTGATTTGCTTCGCCATTAGCTTTTTCAAACTCCGCATCGACAACAGGATGTTCAAATAACTGTGGACTGTAAGTTTGAATTATGTTGTTAAGCAGTTTGGAACGGTTAGCATAGTGGACTTCACGGTTGCCGTTTTCCGCTACTTCATACTTTTCTTCAAATTCGATGCCCCATTTAAAGAAAAGCTTTAGCTTTACTTTCATAGGATAAAAGCCTGTTTTCATAACAACAAATGTGCCTTTTGGAAGTGACTTCAACTCATCGGGAGTCATCAATGGTCTTTCTATCATCTGCAATGATTGGGACGGATCGTTTTTGCTCCTGCTTACAGAGCCTGACATAACAGTTCTTGAAGCGAGTGCTTTTGATAGGACTTCCGCACTTGTGCTGTTTGGAGCAAAGCCGCCGAAAATGGTCAGCTATGTGTTATCTATGATAACATCAGCACCCTCTTTCCCGTAATTTTTCTCCAACTGTGCAAAGGATTGAATGATTGGAACTATCTGCAACCGCCTTGAACGGGAAGCGGAGAACATCATCTCTGCTGAATCAATCTTTGGCAGAGTGCCAAACTCATCACAGAAGAATACACAGCGGTTTTTCAGTACACCGCCGTTTTCATCTGCAACCGACAGTATCTCACGGTAGAGCTGTTGGATAATGAGTGATACCATAAAGAAAGTGTTGGGGTTCTCTTCCGGCAGCACAATGAAGATTGCACATTTTTGATTACAGAATTTTTCAGCGTCTATTTCTGTATCAAAACACAAAAGCTGTTCAATCTCAGAGTCAAGAAATGCATTCAGCCTTGAAAGTGCCGTACTCATTACGCTTGACATAGCCTGTTCGGCGGTATTCAATGCCGCTCCTGCAAACCATTTTGCTTTGTGGTCGTCGGGAAGATAGTCCATTAATAGCTGAAACTGATTTTTGCCTTTTTTGCCGGTTGGTGCAAACAATTCCTGAATGATTTTAAACACCGAAATTATGTGTCGCTCTTCGGGTTCACAAAACTCTGCAACAAGTAATATCGTGGCAGTAAGCAGTCCCTCTGCGGCATCATAAAAATATGCGTTTTGTCCAAAAGATGCCGAGTCCATACCGGAAAGAATAATTGTTTTTGAAATTATTTTTGCATACTTTTCTGTCCTTGCCTTGTAAACGAGCTGTTCGGGTTCGGCTTTGTATAAGTCCATATATTTATTTACGAGGTGGAGAAGATTGTTACCATGGGAGCGTGTGGGATTACGCAAATCTATAACAGAAATTTTGTAGCCATAATACTTTTCCGCAATTGTTCCATAGTTGCGAACAATGTCGCCCTTTGTGTCGGTTGATAAAAATGACATACCCGATGCACAGGCATATTCAATGCAGGGATATAACCAATAGGCGGTCTTGCCGACACCGGCCGCACCAATCATCAGAGCGTGGACATCGCCTGTGTCAACCATTGCTGTTGTTCCCTTTTTTCTGTTCTTGCAACCGACAACTATACCTTGTTCAGTTGGTCTGCTTTCAGGATTATTTCTCCACTCGTTAGGCTGAAAATCAATTTGCTTGTAAGTTCTCTTGATTTCCTTTTTGGTCGCCCAACGAGCAGTTCCGTGCTGACCTTGTCCGACAGTTTTGTTTTTTATTCGGTTAAGAGAATAGTTATTACCAACTGTTGTAATAATCACAAACAAAGCCAACATTGAACCTGTTACAATTATCAAAGTTACAATACCTGATGGCATATTCGTTCATCTCCTTTTTCTGATAAAGTTAAATCCTCATTCCAGTCTTTATGAGTTGGAATGAGGATTTCATTTTGAATATTCAGTTTGTTCAGTTTGTCGGCTATGCGTTTGTTTGCTGTCTGTCCTGCCTCGTCATTGTCAAAGCAGAGAAACACATTTTTGATGTTTGGATTATCTTTAAGGCATTGAAAAAGCACCCTGTCCGATACGGAGCAGGATGCCGCATAGCTGTGTTCTTGCCAATTTTCTTTGTGCATACTTATGAACGATAACATATCTATCGGAGCTTCAAACAGATAGATTCTGTCGCTTGTGCCGTGCCAATGAAAGCTGAACTCAGGCTGACTGCCTGCAACATTTCCCTTATACGGATTACTCGTCACCGTTCCTCTCTTATGTGCGTGACGAGGCTTACCGCTTGAATCGTAGCCGACAAAGACAGCGTTGTGAAAGTCTGACGATTCATAAATCATTTTCCGCCGCACGAACTCATACAAAACATCTTTATCAATACCACGAGTCAACAGCAGATAAGAAAAAACTCTGCTCATCCTGTCATTCCTCGGCGGCAGTTCAAAAGGTTTATGCTCTTTTTCTATGGGCGGTGAGGTTATTATTTGACCGCCACAGTTATTCAAAAGCATTTCCACCGCTTCTGCATAGTCCTTGTTGTAAAATCTGCGGACGAAGTCAACCGCATCACCGCCTTTCTGCTCGTACTGATGATACCAGAGGTGACCTCTGATTGTGACTTTTTGCGAACCGTCAAGCCATTCGTATTCAGAACCTGATTTCTTAACTTTCTCGCCCTGACTGATTAAAAAATTTGCAAGGTCTGTTCGCCTTGCCTGTTCTCGCTGTTCGTTTGTAAAATGAATGTAAGTTGATATTTTAATCACTTCCTTGTATATATTTTTCTTTTCTGCTGTAATATCTTATAGTGGGTAGTTCTTCTCTTATCATCATGACAGGAGGCACCTGTCAGTGATTTGGGGCAGTTATTCCTTGGTGGAAAATTTTTATTGACATTCAAATAACTATTGATTATAATAATATTAGGATATATTTATCCTATTTGCATATAATAATTCTGGAGGTGTTTTTATGAATGTAAACACAAAATCTCTTGTTTCAATCACAGAAGCAAATCAAAATTTTTCTAAGGTTGCAAGATTAGTGGATGAAAATGGTTCGGCAGTTATTCTGAAAAATAATGTTCCTCGTTACCTTATTGTTGAATTCAGTCAGGCAGAAAACGAACAGATTGCTGTTGATGAAGATGTTATGGATATTTCAAAAAGGCTGATTGCAAAAAATAAAAAAGCCTATGAGGTTCTTGCAAAATGATAGTTTTATCTAAACCACAAATTCTTATGATGCACAAATCCTTGATTGAGGAAACAGGCGGACTTGACGGTATCAGAGATGAGAACTTGCTTGATTCTGCGATAAATGCACCTTTTCAAAAATTTGACTGCCAAGATTTATTTCCAACTGTACAACAAAAAGCTGCACGGCTTGGGTATGGAATCATAAAAAATCACGCTTTTGTTGACGGGAATAAACGCATTGGCACGCACACTATGCTTGTTTTTCTTGCACTCAACGGAATTGAACTTGACTACACACAAGAAGAACTTTACACAACAATACTGGATATAGCTGATGGCAAACTTGAACTTGCCGATTTAACGAAATGGATAATTAGACATCAAATATAGTACAAATTGGCAAACGCAAACAAGAATTTATTATACGGTGAAAACAATATGAGATTTTTATTGATAATTGATATGCAGGAAGATTATATGGGCGAAAAAAGAAACAAGAAAAAATTTCCCTATGATACTAAAAAACTCATAGATAATGTAAACCATAAAATCAATTCATATTCGAAAGAATACGTAGTCTATATTAAAAATCAGTTTTTCTGGGAATCACCTAAAAGAGAAAAGTCACTATCAAAAGAGATGAATGTGATTTCCAAACAGATTTTTACAAAGAGAAATCCCAATGCTTTTAAAAATATTCAATTTGCTAATTTCCTAAAGAAAAAGAATGTAACAGAACTCGAAATTATAGGCATTGATGGTAATTATTGTGTAAGGGCAACAGCAATTGCGGCTTCCAAGACTGGGTATGAAGTGTTTTTAGATGAAAACTGCATTGGAATTTCTAACGCTAAAAAGTATGAAAAGTCTAAATTAAAAATGAAAAGTGTTGGAATAAAATTTTTATAGATTACATTTTCAAGCCCTGAGCCCGCTTTTTATCATTAATCTTCTGTTGCAACTTTTTATCCGTCCTTTGCACTTTCCGTTTTTCTTCAAATCTTAATTGACTTTGAATCATATTGCATAGGTAACGCAGGAGATAAAGAGAAGAAACTGCAACGCTGTTTCGGTTGGTTTTAATTGAATAACGAGGATACAGAACACCTCTGTCTGAATCAAAGACTGATTCGGCAGAGATGTTTTCTTCGTATTCAAAGGTTTTTATAACAGATTCATTGTCCGAATTTTCGCTTTTCTCAACCACATCTTCAGTGAGATTTAGTTTCAACGCTTCCTTGATTATTGCATTCTTGATTGACTTGAATTCCTTGTTGTTGACTAAAGGAATCCTGTCAGGTATTTCATCCGTGTAGGTGCGGATTGTGTTTTCCTTTTGCTCATACCACAGGTCATACAACTTTTTGATTCTACCATCATTTACAAGCTCATCAACAATAGAATCCACAAGTGCTTTTACATCGGGTTTAAGGTAGCCGTAAACCTTTTTGCCGTTTGTATTTGAAAGCCTGTTCGCAAGTTCTAACAGCCTGTGCTGAATTGATGCACTGACATAGATTTCGCAGTTGATTTTTGAAGCCAAATCTTCTACAATATCCTTTGCATCTGCACGGAGCTTGTTTCTGTGTTCGGTTTACTTTTCGTAGATACATAATAAATCCTGATAAAAAATATCTTTAGCAAACAATGAACGCAGATTTTTAACTCCCTTTTGCGTGAGATAGCCTTCGTTCTCAACAGTTGAATATGCAATCAGATGCACATGAGGGTGGTGCGATTCATTATGAAATGCCACATACCAACGAAGATTTTCCATTGGTATTTTCAGATTTTTCGCAAGTGCTTCTGTCTGTGTGCGGAGCATATCTCTCCACCGAGCTCAGGTATTAAAGCCAAGCCGTTGTGCATCTTCTCTGCGAATAGAAATTATCGCAGTCCAGATATTACCCTTGTGCCTGTCAAGTTCTTGCGTTACTTTACTCAACTGAACCTGCACACCGTCATCGGTAAAAAGTCCGTGAGAACCGAATCTTTCAGCACGAGGACGGGTAGCAATGTAATCGGCATATGCTTTTCTGCCCGAGATTTCATAAGCGTAATCTTCCATAACTCTTGAGATAAAATCAGATGCTGAGCCTTGATTTGGCTTTTCAGCCTGCGAAGGATCCTTCCACGCAATGTTTCCCTCGAGATTTTTAAGCAAATGATGACGAGCTGTTTTGAATTCGTCACCTATTAAGCCAAGACGGAGCAACCAAGTCCTGAAAGTGTACTTTTCATTATCCGACTGAGTTTTAGCGTGTCTTGCTGACTTCTGAATTAAAGCCTGATGACTGATTGCAAGGCAAAGCTGAATCGCACTTTTGACCTCGCCTGCGTGTAAAGTGGAATTGAATAGACGAAATTCAATCGTACCCTTGTAGAACACGCTGTGAAGATTCAAAGCGTGGTAGCGTGTGTCATCATAGTGTCGGTAGCTGTAATCCTCTCCGTCATACCACATTGACTTGAATTGTTCCATAGACATAGGAGGGCAGTTATTGATTTCATCAAGAAAGCGAGTGTCCATCTTCTGACAGTAATGTTCTCTTGACACATTCACTTTCAAAGCCTTGTAGAGCAAGTCCTCTTTCGCCGCCATAATGTTTACGATATTGCGAAGTGTTTTCGGGGTATGCGGAGCCGCATTAATATGGCAATGCAAACCACAGCTTGAGTTGCCTCTCGCTCCTGCGCCACGAAGCTTTCTGACAAGCTCCTGTATAGTTTCTATATCATCATAGTTACAAATGGGAGTGACAAACTCTACCGAGTAAAGAGAACTTGCATTCTGTCCCGAACGGTTTTCACAACGAACACTGGCATCACGCATAATTTTCCACATCCTGCCGTCATTATCACGGACAGAATAAGCGTCATAACAGCCGCCGACATGAGTTGCGTCTGTATGAAAATAACCGGCAATCACTTTCGCCGCCGTACTGCGAGTGATGCCGGTCATTTCAATTTCTACACCAAAGTTTTGATTTTTTATTTTTATCACCTTTTTCTACAATTGTGTTTCTTTTAAAATAATGATATTATAATATCAAATAAAATAATTGAGGTGTTCGTATGTTCAAAGAATTCAAAAAAGACAAAATCACAAAACTAATTCAAATAGAAAAAGAGAATGTTTACGATAAATTAAAAAGTAATGATATTAATTTATTAGAAGCGCATTATATATTAGAAGACAGGATATCTCAGATATATAACGAAAACAATTTTTACTATCAAGATTTACTTAATAGAAGAAAATTTCTCACATCCTTTCGCAGTAATACTCACAATATATTGATATCACTGATATTTGGAATATTAGGAAGTGCCATCTGTAGTTTTATTTTAGATGTTTCTAAAATCCTATCTAGATTAGGTGCAATTATTTGCGATATTTTAATGATAATTATTATATTATTTATTGCATATTTCATGATTAAGTCAATCTTAAAAACTTCTAAGCTTCTATCTGACGATGATCCCTGTAATGTAGATTTATATGAATTGGACGAAATTGAAAAAGCTTTGCAGAAATATGAAGACAAAAAGCAAAATTATAATTCAACTTCGGCACTCTGATTAGATAGAGCATCTATACTCTTCTTTTTAGTTTGCTTAGATATAGTCGACTTCATATCAATAAACTCTCTGACATTTGCAGGAACATATTTAGCGTACAGAGAGTCCACAGATTTTTCAAGATCTTCCTTGAAATCCAAATCACGCTGTGACATATACAGCCTGATTGCATTCAGCTTTTCGTCATCATACATTATGCTCACGCTTGTTTTCTTCATTTTGATTTTACCTCCACATATTTAATATTCGGTATTTTCAACCACTTTGTCCAACCTCGACCGTTAAGCTCTGTTTTGACAACTCCGTAGGCTGTGCCTTGTGCTTCAATGACTTCACCGTTGCCGATATACACTCCGATGTGTCCGTCCATCCAGACTGCAAGTCCGGGTGTATCGGGCATATTTGAAATCGGTCCGCTTTCTGTGACACTGCTCCAAATGGAATTTGCTCCGCAGTCTGTAAAACCGTTTGAACCTGCTACAATTTCTCCGCTGTCAGCGTTGTACCAAGCGTAGGATTTTATCAAGCCTATGCAGTCGCAAACTCTCTTGCCGAGCCACTTTTCACCAACCTGTCGCATTTCACCGCCTGCCTCGTTGTTGCCGGGGAACAGACTTGCCTGTTGGTCGAGATATTGTTTTGTGCAGACCTGACCGTAACCGCCGTACACATAACCCCAACCATTTTTGTATGCGTTCTCGCACCACTTGACAAGGTCGAGATTGTTTTTCGTGGTCTTGTCAGTAAAGCCTGCGGTACTGATTTCCGCACCCTTGATTGACTGCATCATCTTTTGGAACTCGTCATACTTAATCTCCGTTCCAAATTTCTGATTGACGGTTTTTATCAAATCCTCATCAGACTGATTCTTTTTGAAACAGGATACAAAGTTTTTTACAAAGTCCTCATCCTCTGATTTATCGGACAGAGAAAACAGATAGACAACCTCTGCCTGTGTGTTATAGTCGGACAACTTTTTATTTTTCAGTTGATTTTCAACCTCTGTCATTGTGTCGTTAATAAGCTGTAGATTTTCCATCTGCTCGGCTGAAATGTTTTCTTGTATAGACTTACCCAGCTTGTCTGCGTCAATATCCATACTGCCGTTAAAAAAGGAAACAACTGCAACAATCGGCATAACCACAATTATGATTATGCCGATTATTATACCGCCTATTGTTTTTATTACTTTTTTATCTGTTAGCAGAGCAACTGCTATTTTCTTTAGTGCCGCACCTATGGTAGCACTCACAAAATCACCTCCAAACGAAAAAAGCCAACTGTTCATAACACATTGTTATGATTAGTTGGCTAATTCAAATAAGATATTTAATGTTCACTATAGATACTAGACTTTCCAAAATTCATTTGAATGTAAAACATGTAATTTATCTTTATTCACACCAAGTTCAAGCATTTCTTTTTCAAAGATATATTCTTCTTCGCTTTTATAATAATATACAAACCATTCCGAATTCTTATCTATGCTATCTAAAATTTTTTTAAAATAAGGATGGTCAACTTTTCCAAGCGAATGACCTATTACCTTTACTGTATCAATGTTAGCCAACCTATTAAAAAATCCGCTATTAAACAATAATATTTTTTTCGTATCCTTTAAAGTGCTTTTATAAAAGTCAGCTATAGCATTATAAATACTAATAGATGCCTCATCAAATACTCTTTCAGCATTTTCAATTTTTTTTTTACATTTCTTTATCGCATCATAGTTACCGTGTCCTAAAATCGGCTTTATACCACAATAAGGTGGTAAGCCACCGTGAATATGCAAAACATTAGATGGTGGAATATTATAAACTTTTTCTAGCGTATTAGTATAATTAAAGTTTAAAAAAATATCGTCTTTATTCTCAACTAACTCATTACACAATGGGATGCATTTATTTAATCGTATTTGTTTTGCCCATTTAAAAACATAATCCTGCAACTCATTGATAAATGAATATTGTTCTTCCCAATAATCATCAAGTGTATCTTGTATTCCTACTGGCCCACTTTCTAAATCAAGAGCATCTACAATGGATTGTGAAAAATCTAGCATAGAGGTTTCATTTACATATCCTAATTTTTCTTCAATAGTTTTCCAAAAAATATCATACACATATTCGTCTCTTCTTTTTAATGCTTTTTGAGGATTAGGACCGTTATGATAGTCGTCAATATCAATCTGATAGAATCCATAATTCTCTTCGAGCCTAATATAAAAATTCTCTGCATACTTTTTTAAGTATTCTCTAAAGAACCAATATGATGTTTTTAAATTATGAGCAGAATCAAAACCATTTCCTATAACATATAATGCACTCATAAGAATAGCCCTCCTTTTAAAAAAAGCACCATATCAAGCAATAAATCTTTATAAGTTTTATTATAGCAAATCTTATCTATCCTGTAAAGCGATTATCTCCCACCAGCACTACCGAAAATCTCTGCTTTATATTCGGGAGCCTGAACGAGAAGCAAATAGCGTTCATTACCGCACCTATACATACAAGTGCCACGCTCACCGAATTTTATTAAGGCATACTCGTTTGGCTCAACCATTAGCGCATCTTCAAAGTCCTTCGGATTGATGTTGCCGGGGAAAAATAAGAAGTGGTGAGTCGGGATTGAAAACAGCGGCTTGGTATATTCCTTTACGCTTGAATCAAAACCAAACTGCTGTGCAATTCTCGGAACTTCGTTTGATGCAAGCATTATTCCAAGTCCTAAAAGCATATTGCCGGGGAAGGTTAGCAACCCGAGGAACAGCAGAGTTGTCTGCATAAATGCCGTAAGGCACAGTGCCGCTAACTGTTTCATCCACTGATTAAAGCCGTCCTGATATCCTCTCGGAACGCTGAACATATACGACGCACCTACCGCCATTTGTATGAGCAGAATTCCTCCACGCTTGATGTTTGCAAAGAAAATCTTAATAACGCAGTAAGCAAAGGCTATCATGCATAACAGATTCAGCAAGCCGAATGTTGTCTGTGTTGCTACTGCAAAACTACCCTCTAAAACACTTGTGCTTTGTCCGGCTAAATCAATGCTTTGTTGCCCTGCCATTATAGATGACAAATCCTTTGAGAATGTGTTTTGCAGGCTGATGCGGAACTTATACAACTCCACAGGTACTACGCCAAACAGCGAACAGGCAAAGAACCCTTTTAATACATTTATAGCGGTTGTTTTGATATTTGCTCTGCCGTTCTGATACTCTATTGCAACATCGAATACGGCAACGACCGTGCCTGCGACGAACAATGCCCAGCCAAAAAGCGTAAACAGGTTTATTGTCGCCTGCACCCATTCAAGGTCGAACACATCTGCTCCCATATTTCCCATCATTGTGAAGAAGTCGGCAACAGCGTTGTAAATCGTTTCATAAAGCCACTGAATCATTGTGTTCCATATAGCATTTGAGATTTGCTCACCGAGGTAATCGAACACACCTCCTATGGCACTTCCGATACCACCGATAAAATCTCCTAACCAGTCAAAAATATAAATCACCCCTTTGAAAATGGAAATTTGAAAGTTGAAAATTGAAAATTAAGGTGTGCGGCTTTACCGCAATTTTAAATAAATTCGGGCAACAAGGCTTTTTATCATTTCAAACCATCTGCTCGTCCGAAATTTTCCATTTTCAATTTTATAGTATTGTCCAGATGTATAGCGGCGCAGTCAGAGAGAACACAAGACAGCCGAAAAGAATTGCCGGCGCGGTAAATTCAAACTGTCCGTGCTTGCGGTAATCGAGATAATCCGTAGCCAGTTTAACAAAGAAAAGTATAGCAAGAATCATATCAACCGCAGGAAAAACAACATTATTTACAACGTTTTTAATCTGTGTTTGTGCAGAGTTCCATGTGCTTTCAATTGCTGATGATACATCGCCTGCGGCAAATACTGTTACTGCCGATATTCCGAGCATTAACAGTATTACTGATATTCCTGCTATCCACTTCAACAACTTAATTTTTCTTGACTCTATCATTTTGTACCTCCGATTTTCTTAAATCATTCTCCGATATATATCTGACTTTGATGTTCAGCTTTTCGGCAAAGAGAATTTCCTTTTTCATACCCTCGGTTATTTCATCACCGAAAGCCCAAACCTCATCACACACCCAAAGCAGAGAAAGTCCCGCAAGCATACAAAGGTTTCTTTCTTCTTTGTTGCTGTCATCTAAAATCAGCGCATAAAAATGCGGTATGAACGGAGCCATACCGCACTCTAACGCATATCGGGCATATCGTTTTGCGTTTTCAATATTTGCAGATACATTTCCGCCCAAAGGCGAACAGATATACACCCTGTGCATTATTCATCGTCCTCATCTTTCTTTTTGAATTTGATGATGAGAAATGCAATTAAACCTCCGACAGCAACAGAACCTAAGCCGATATAAAAGCCGAGATTTGAATTATCACCAGTCTGCGGTTTTTCGGGTTCAGGCTGTGGATAAATTGTTACAGTCTGATCCTTGTCATCAATGTCAGCGTGAACGGCAATTTCCGTTTTATCACGGTAAAGAGTTTCAAACACAACGATTTCTGTATCTTTAGTAATTGCAGAACCGTCAAAGGTGAAAGATACTGTTACTTCGCCGTCTGCTGTTTCGGGTGTGAATGTTACTTCGGAACAAACTTCTTTTCCGTCAATAAGGAACGCCTTGCCTGTTGACTTGTCCATAAGCACACCGCTGATTGTGTATTCTTTTCCTGCTGTGAGATGTTTGTAGGAAACAACATCGTCAATAGTAATGTCACCATAGGTGGTGAATTCCTTTTTGCCGTCAATAGTTGCAGTTGTTTCGATTTCAGGTATTTTATCGTTCTCAACCGTGATTTCAATAACTTGTTCATTCTCGGAAATTGTTACAGGATATAATTCCTCATTTTCAAGGTAACCGTTAGCAGGCTTTAACTCACGGACAATGTATTCTCCGTAAGGCACATTTTCAAAAGTGAAGATTCCTTCCTCGTTTGATTCAGCGGTGAGAATTGCAGTTTTTTCTGTAAATTCGGTTTCATTAATATTGAATAATCCGAACAATGCGCCTTCTATATTTTCTTTGGTTTCGTTGTCTATCTTTAATCCTTTAATTGAGCCACGAATAATTTTGTTTTCAACCTCTTTTTTGTTACTTTATTCCATTCAATAACTACGCGTTGAGTTTTCGAAGCAACATATCTGTCGGCTGTATCAACTTCTTCAAGCGTATATGGCTTGTCACCGCTTACAAGGACATTTTCAAATTTTGCAATGCCGTCAGCATCTGTTGTTGCATACAAGTCCACATTCGCACCACTGAGTGAAGTTCCGTAAAGGTGGAATTTTACACCCTCGTTGAAATTATCCTCACTGGTTTTTACTACTTCAAGACTTCCTTTCTTGAGAACATTTTCAAAAGTCACCTTTGCAGTTTTGCCGCTTTCGACCTTAACGGTCTGCGATTTCTGTGTTTCGTACTTACTGTCTGTAATTTCGGTAACGGTGTAACTTCCGGGAACAAGGTCGGTTAATTCAAATTCGCCCTTTGAATTGGTTTTTACAGTTTTGCTGTAACCATCGCCTTTGACGGTAAACTCAATATTTGCAACATTGCCATCCTCGGAGGTTTTAACAAGTTTGAGATTGCCCGAGCTTGTCTTGACCTTGAAATATGCTCTTATCGGGTCTGCGTCATTTTCAACTCCTGTGATTACATCCTGAAGGCTTGCGTCACCGTAGGGAACAAGAGTAGTACCGCTAACGCTTGGCATTAACTTTGCAGAGTTGAATGTTACTGCATTATTGACTGGCGAAGTTGAAGTTAATGTCAGCTTATTACCGGATTTTAAAACGGAAATTCCGCTTGTGGTTTTGAAGCTGAAATCCGAAAGAATACTGTTGCTGTCTGTTAAGGTTAAAGTATATTTTCCGTCTGAATATTTCATCTCATAGGTTTCAGCCTTTGAAGCGATTGCCGATGCAAAGCTTGGAACGGTTGAGTAATTTGCAAGGCTTTTTGAGATTGCATTGTAAACCGACTTGACTCCGGGGTTTGCTCCGCCTGCGCAGATACCGTCAATGAACTTTGTATTCGTACACTTGTACCCGTCAGCAGTACTTCTGCAACCAGAAACAAATTCCCATACAATCAGCTGTGTTGCTATCCATTTCTGATCCTCTGTTCCGCTTAAGCTTTTTTCCGAACCGGGTTTGCCGTAGAGCAGAGCAAGATTTATTGCTTTCTGCTTTGCAGAACCTAAATTCTTCCACACGGTTGAACCGTCCTCGGTCAGCGTATTGCCTGAATAGAGAGTGTGACCGGGTTCAATGCAATAGGCTTCTTTGCCGTCTGCAAAAATCTTGCAAAGCTCTTCTCCGGGAGTTCCGACCGTGTATCCGTCGCTGACTGTGGTCTGCTGGAATTTGATTGTGTTCCCGGTGCTGTCATAACAGTAGTCAAAGGTAATTGTAACTTTATCACCGCTTGCTGCACTTACAGGGAGCGAGAACATTGTTCCGAATATTACGGCAACCACGAGTAAAAGTGCAGTTATTCTTGTGAATTTCTTATTTCTGATTAACTTAGTCATTTTAAAAATCCTTTCATAAAAAATATGGGGCAAGATTTTTCACTTGTCCCGATTGATGTCTTATTCTGTTTTAAATACAATCATAATTTCATCGCCTGCCCTTCATTGAAATCTTCATCTATATCATCAGACTGCTCACTGCCGTCCGTTATATTTACATATTCGCCGATAATGTTCAGCGCTTCGCAGTAACTGCCAGAACTCGTAACACGACTGCACATTTCTTTTGCTTCGTAAGCCATACCGTTTTGTTTGAGAGTGTGACTTGCAATTCCTAACAGATTGAATATATTGCCATCCTGACCTATCAACGCACAGTCAGGTTTGACCTTTTCTGCTTTGATTTGCTCATCGGTAATAAATCCACCGAGCTTGTTTTCCACATAGTCGGACAGCCACATTCCTGCAAAGGCTGTGTATGACTGCAACCGCCACATTGCAAGCTTGCCGATGTCAAGGTGGACATCTTCAAAAGGATAAATAATACAGGTAACGCCGTCACTCTTGAACACAGAAACATTCTCGAACTTTGTATTGTCAAGAAGTATTCCCTTGTCCGTGAGCATTTTATTGATGCCGTCCACCCATTCCTGTGTTTCACCTCCGCATCCCTGCAGGATGAGTCCTTCCTTGCCGTTCATACGGCGGAGGTCTGTTAGAGTTATTTGGTTTATTTTCATTGAGATCATTCCTTTCAAAAAAATAACAGCACCCGATTAAGAGTGCTGTCTATACTTTATTTATCAGTAAACTACATATATTTTGTTGTTTTCTGCAATTACATTGAATGATAAGTCGCTTGGGACTATGCCGTCACTTTGATAGTAGTAGACTACATACTCAACATCACCATAGCAATCTGCCGTCAGTTCCGAAGTGCTGTCATAGTATGAAGCGTTTGTCGGTGAGAACCAGCTTGCATTGCCTGTGTTCAGCGAGGAATCGTATTTCATTCCGAGCTGCTGACCGTAGGCTATGCAGGCACTCACCGCATACTGAACATCAACCGTTTTTGCTTTGGTAGGCGGTTGCGTCGGTTTTTGCGTTGACTTTTCTGTAGGCTTCTGCACAGGCTTTTGAGTAGAATTTTCAGTTTCTTTTTTAGCAGTCGATTCTGATTCAGACGGATTACTATTCACTGTATTCTTGCTGTTGTTCTGGACCTCGGATTGTGTTTTCTGAATCGGATCCGTTGCCGAAACAACCGCCGAATTTTGCCCACTGTCGGCTTTTTCTATGGTTTTGGTATTCTCTTCCGAAAGCTCTGTTTCTTTTGAAACTGTGGCTTTTTCGGTGTTGGTTGTTGTTTCGGTTGTTGCCATTTCAGAACTTTCCCCAGATACAGAAACACCCACGGAAGTTGAAACCGTGGGTGATAAAGAACTGTTATACATTTTTTCTTCTGCCGTACAAGCTGTGAATGTTCCTGTTGCTAAAATCAATGTCAGCATTATTGCGATTTTCTTTTTCATACTATCGCCGTCCTTTCAAGCAACAAGTATATCCAAAGAATTTGAAATGTCCAGAGATTTTTAAAAAAAGAACTACGATATATACTTCCTTATAATTTGATAATCATTCCATAAGCGTGTATCTTGCTTTATATTGTAATTATCATACATTCTGATATCTGCAAGTTGTTTATAAAATGAGTTTTCCTTTCCAACATATACTCCTTCATCACATTTTGAAAGGGATTTAAATTGATCGGCAGTGATGTCAATAATCATCTGTTCATTCATTACAAGCCAAGCGTGATTTGTGGTGTTATAGGGATTTTTATCTCTATACACACCATTCACTTGTTTTGTGTGAATATAATATGTTTCATATAAATAATACGCTAAAAGATCGCATGAATCATCACAACAACCATTAGGGAATTTAATCATCCTGTCTTGAAAGCTAAACTCCCTATTAGCTTTTGCCTCAATTATTGCTTTACGAAAATTCACCGCAATATTATAAACATCTTGATTTTTCATATTTATCTCAAACTCCTGTTTTTAGTACAGATATTATACACTACTCAAAAGCTACGGTCAACCGATTTTACATACTCTGTGAAAAGCTTTGCGTTTCATCTTCCGACATCTTTTCGGCTTCATCCTCACTCTGCTGTTCATCAAGTGCCTGATGATATGCTTCCATAACCTTGCTGTTGAGTAAATCTCTGACTTCTTTGGAAATCGGGTGAGCAATCTCGCTGAACTTCGTTTCGCCGTTTTCGTCAACATAGTTACTTGCAGGCATTGCGACAAATAAGCCTTTTCTTGAGTTCATCACTCTGATTCCGTGAATTGCAACCGCACCGCCGACAGTAACGCTTGCAAATGCCTTTGTGTTGCAATCATCTACATCAACAAGCTTATCAATCCTTACCTTGATATACGGCAGTTTCTTTTTCTGATTATTGTTTTTGGTTCCTTTGTAATTTGTATTCTGTGCCATTATAAATTTACCTCCGATTTAGTGTTTCTGTTTTTCTGCCAACAGTAGAGAAAGGTGAATAAGTGCATCTCTCTGTTCTTCCTCGGACAGGCTGTCAATGAAATCTTCAAGTGTAAAATTTTCCTCAAAATCTTCTTCAAGGTATTTGCAGTTGTCGCAGATTTTCTCTTTCCTGACAACTACCGAGCTGTCATCAAGCTCCGTAAACGACAGCACGTCGTTGTATCTGAATCCGATTCGTTGACGGATTTCAAAAGGGATTGTAATTCTTCCTTTTTTACCGAGGACTCTGTATATTTTTAGCATTGCTCGTCCTCGCTTTCCGCAAGCTCTGCTCTGCACTCATCACAGATGCAGTCGCAACAATTACACTCGTCATCAAAATTTTCGCAATCATCATCGCACCTTTCAATCAAAATTGCTCCGTCCACAGCTGAAATCTGCACAGCACAGTCGGATGTGATTCCTGATACAATAAGGGCATCAAGCGGTATGCTTACATAAATTCTATTTTTCATTGTTAATAATACACTCCTTCAAAATTTGTTCTAAATCAATTTGTTGTTCGGTGGTTAAATCAAGCAGGCTTAACTGTAACGGCTTGTTTCTCTGCCTTTCATACATATCGTAGTTGCTGATTAGCAGTTCGGGAAATTGTTCGCCTGCATTGATTCGCTGTTTCATATTATGAAGCCTTGTGAAATCAAAAAATGAATATCCATCATATAAATTACGTATTTCCTTACAATCATTGTATGATACAAGCCATTTGCCTTTTGCATTTGCAAGTGCGTTTTTTAGCCTAAGATGGTCATTCCAAGTGAATCCGCACTGATACACATACTCGCTTGAGAAGTATGGCGGATCACAGTAGAAAAATGAGTTTTCTCTGTCATAATGCTTTATCAGGACTTCAAAATCCTGATTTTCAATCACAACATTTTCAAGTCTTTTGCCGACTTGCTTTATCAGTTTGAAAAGACTAACAACCGAAAACGGCTGACAGGCAAAGGATTTGCCACCGCTTGAGTAACTGAATCGCAGAAGTTTCAAAAACATTACTGCTCTGCGCAAGTCGTAGTCCATTTTCATCTTAACATATAGCTTTATGACTTCTTCTGCTTTTAATTCAGGCAGGATAATTTTCGTCAACTGCAACTCCTCATCAAGGTATTTATCGTCAAACTTCTCTTGCTTGAAAAAATTCCTGATTGCATTGAAATCATCCCTTGAATTAAGCGGATAGAATCCCAACTCTTTTATGAAAGCCATAGGTCTGTCACGCATACAGCGAAAGAGGTTTACAAGATTATGGTTATAATCGTTGTAAACCTCAAATTTATCAGGCTTTTTCTTGCCTAACAGTACGGCTCCCGAGCCTCCGAATGGTTCAATATACCTTTCGTAATTCAGAGGAAACAGGGCGTACAAAATATGAAGGATGGAGGTTTTGTTACCCATCCAACTTACAGGGGTTTTGATTATATTTCACTCCTCTCGGAATATCAATCGCCCCTGAAACGACAAAAAGCCGTTGATTAAGTATTTAACTCAACCAACGGCTTATATATATTGAAACCAATATCAGTCGTTTGGAACGATTGATATTAGTTGTTGTTATTTAAATTTTACTGTCTGCCTTGTTAATAATCTTACCGATTTCAGAGATTACATTTACTGTCACAGCATTTCCTGCCATCTTGTAAAGTCTGCTGTCAGATAGTCCTGTTGCTTTTGCCTTGTCGAACTGATCGTCCGTGAAGCCTTGTAATTTCCAGCACTCCCTCGGAGTAAGCTTTCTTATTCTGCCGATATGAACTTCTCCGTTTGGCTCAACAAAGGCTACTGCAAATTTTTCATCATCTGTGAAATTCGTGCTTTCTACAAAAACTCCTGAATGTTCAGCTTTTCGGTTACTGATTCCCGAGTCGTGCCTTGCGGTTATGCATCTTGCAATTTCTGTCAGTTTCGGGTCAGGGTTAAGGTCAATGAAATGGACACGAGTGTCCATTTCATTAGATTCATTTCGCCCGACCAGTTTGACACTTTGTGTCAACGGTCGATGGCTAATTCTATCATTTTCCCTTTCAGGTAAAAGATAGAATACAGCCTGCGTTGCTGAGGTTGTCAGAGTATGCGCTATCTGATTGCCGACTCTGCCATGCCTTAAATTTTCTCCCGAAAATGCAGTATCAATACTGTCGCCGGGATATGCAACCTGATAACCGTCTTTGGTCTTAGCTTTTATCAGCAATCCGAAATTTTTGATGTTAAGTACCTGCCAGCACACATCATACCCCTCGTCGGCACAAGCTCTGCTTACTCGTTTCGACCGCAAGCGGTCAAAAGCTCGTCCGCTATGCTGTGCCTCCTCTCCCCAAAAAGCTTACAGCTTTTCGGGGACCCCGTACGAAGGATTGTTTCAAATGTTTTGCCTGAGTCATGGTTAAGCAGACCGGGAACATTTTCTATGAAGAGATACTTAGGTTTTTTAACGGCAGCAATTCGAGCAATCTTGAAAAACAGCGTTCCTCTTATATCATCAAATCCTTTTCTCGCTCCTGCGACTGAGAAGGACTGACAGGGAAATCCTCCAACAAGAAGGTCGAAATCGGGTAACTGTTCGGGTACAATTTTTCTTGCGTCATCAAAGTAAAGTTCACCTCCGGTATCGTATATTGCTTCATATGCCTGCTTTGCATACTTATCGATTTCGCAGTATCCGACGCACTCAAAACCACCTATGGCTTCAAGACCTGAACGAAAACCGCCGAGCCTGCAAACATATCAAAGAATTTGATGGACATAAATCTTCATTCCAAACGAAGATTTATATATTAAAAAACACCTCACATTCCTATTGTCATTCCGTTATCCTCATCAGGAGTTTCATCTTCAACTTCTGATTCGGATTGGTTTTCCGTTTCGATTTCTTCCTGTGTGAGCTTTCTGAATGAGTCCTCGCTGGGAACCACTCCAAGTGAACGACTGTTGTCCCACTCAGGGAATATCGTTCCCATTGAATCAACAAATTTTACTGTTCCTCTTGTGCCTGCCGGAACAGGTGCGTAAGGATCCTTCATACTGATAAGCTCAATTCTTGTACCCGGCGGATACAATTTCTTTGTACTTTCAGCGATTCTGCGCTGTCTTTCATATTCGTTCAAGTTATACATCTCCTATTTTTTTAGTTTTGATTCAAGCAATATCTATTAGTAGGACTCCTGATTTTTATAGTCATAAAATCAACCCCTGTCTTTCTTATTTCTGTTTGTGTTAAGTTTTTTGTTGTCAGAGAAATGTAAGATTTCATTTTCATCACAATCATCATTTCTTCTGTCAAAATTAGGTTTCTGTCGCATCTCCCTTTCAAACTTCCTGAGTTCGGGTGTGTCGGTAAAATACATTTAAAATCATTCCTTTCAAATTTTTGCAAATAAAAAAGGCAACCGTTCTAATTTAAAAATTTAAAAATTAAAACGATTGCCAAATAAAAAAAGAGCCAATTATTATGTCTCTAAAATAAGAAATATAATGATTGACTCATATATTTGATAATATTAAATTAAGCAGATTAGCGAAAGTAATCAGTTTTCTTTACCTTTAACTAAATTTTGTAGCTTTTCAACAGCTTCATCTTTAGTTTCAGAATCATTTACTATTTGGATAATTGAGTTCATAAGAACATCAAATTGTTTGTCTGTCATATTTTCGAACTCCATATCTTTTCCTTTCCGATAAAACAATTATCACTTCTACCGGAAATAAATTTTGTATATAAGTAATTGAGGCTCATAGAAAAACTATGAGCCTCTTTTGGCTCCCCCAACTGGGCTCGAACCAGTGACATCATGATTAACAGTCATGCGCT
>ERZ1673702.1800-NODE-1800-length-21053-cov-4.179779_pt1 | contig 21053 bp, 20 predicted proteins | sample MGYA00580232_ERZ1673702 | MGnify/ENA primary metagenome ERZ1673702 (study PRJEB41218, sample SAMN15661792) | gut metagenome | host: Homo sapiens | place: Canada: London | collected 2015-08-20/2019-03-30 | study: EMG produced TPA metagenomics assembly of... | reverse complement strand
TAAATAGATTTTTACTACACTCCGCTTGATAGGAGATAGAAATTTACTACATTTGGAGGTTTCATTATGAGTAAGAAACGTGCTCCAGGACGTTTTCTGGACGAATGGATGGAACTGGTAACCGAGTGCAGACAAAGCGGCCTGACAGATGCTGCATGGTGTAATGAGCATGGGATATCTCCCAGCTGTTTTTACAATGCAGTTACCCGTCTCCGCAAAAAAGCCTGTCAGATACCGGATCCAGCCCCCAAAGACAGCACTCTTGACCTTACATCCCATAAACAGGATGTAGTCCAGATTGCTATAGAACCGGAGTCTTCTCCGGCAGGACTGATCCCAGATAATGGAAACAGACCTATGCACCTTGACAATTCACATACGATTGAAATTGAAGCAGACGGATTGTTTATACGAATGAGTAATGAGATCAAACCGGTACTTCTGAAGATGCTTATGGATACGCTGAAGGAGTCGTTATGTTAGCGGATATCTCGAGTGTTGATGCGATCTATATCGTCTGTGGCAGAACAGATATGCGCAAGTCCATTGATGGATTGTGTGCGATCATCCAGGAACAGTTTTCGATGGAGATCGACCATGCACTTTTTCTTTTCTGCGGTCGTAGATGCGACCGTATCAAAGCTATTTTAAAAGAGCCGGACGGGATCGTTATGATCTACAAAAGACTGACCGCCCAGGGTGCTTACCGGTGGCCCAGGAATAGATCCGAAGTCCGGAATCTTACATGGCGGGAGTTCAACTGGCTGATGTCTGGCATTGATATTAAGCGCTTACGATGAAATTAGCTTGAATAGATTTTTTTTTATGATATACTTAAAGATAAAATTTTGAATAGTATGCTTAAATAGAAATGCTTTGAAAAGGAGGACAAGATAACCATTGTTTATAGTTATCTATGAATAGTATGAATGAAAATAATGTTAAGATGCTTGAGTTTCCGCAAAGAGGAGATGAAAGAGGTCATCTTGTAATTGTAGAAGGAATGAAAGATGTTCCTTTTGAAATTAAAAGAATCTTTTATATTTATGGTTCGGATACGGATGTAGTCAGAGGGCAGCATGCAAATAAAAAAAGTCAGTTTGTTTTAATCAATGTAGCTGGTAAAAGTAAAGTAAAAGTAAAGGATGGATTAGGAATCAAGATATGTTGAGGGAAAAGAATATAAGATTGCAATAGCATTTTATGTGGATCAGGAACGGTATATATTAAAGACAGATCAGGAATTTGTTGTTGAAGATGAAGAAGATTGATATATTAGTGATAAAGGACGAGAAGACTTATTATGGAGCAAAAGATGGAAACTTTAGCAATTATCGTACCGTGTTACAATGAACAGGAAGCGCTGCCATTGTTTTATAAAGAAGCATCAAAAGTTCTGGAAAAACTGAACTATGACTATAAGCTTCTTTTGATCAATGACGGATCGAAAGATAATACGCTGAGTATTATGAAATCAATTGCGGAGAAGGATGAGCATGTAAAATACTTGTCTTTTTCCAGGAATTTTGGCAAAGAGGCAGCCATGTATGCGGGATTTTGCAATGCAAATGCGGACTATGTCTGTGTAATGGATGCAGACATGCAGGATCCGCCGAGTCTGTTGCCTGAAATGCTGGAGATCTTACATACACAGGATTATGATTCGGTGGCTACCAGAAGAAAGAACCGTGAAGGGGAACCACCGATCAGAAGCTGGTTTGCACACAGATTTTATGAGATCATTAATAAAATATCGGATGCAGATATCGTTGATGGCGCAAGGGATTTTCGTCTGATGAAAAGGGAAATGGTGGAAGCGATTGTCAGCATGACAGAATACAATCGGTTTTCAAAAGGAATTTTTGGCTGGATCGGGTTCAAAACATATTGGTTATCCTATGATAATATTGAACGTGTGGCAGGCGAAACAAAATGGAATTTCTGGAAGTTGACAAAATATGCGATTGATGGAATCATTAATTTCTCTCAGGCACCTTTGAGTGCGGTATCGTGGTTTGGAGTGTTGATGACAATTGTTTCTTTTTTGATGTTAGTTGTGGTCGTTGGACGTAAACTGATCTACGGTGATCCTGTTGCCGGATGGGCATCAACGATCTGTGTGATCATATTTATTGGTGGTCTACAGCTGTTTTGTCTGGGCGTGATCGGACATTATATTGCAAAGATGTATTTGGAGACGAAGCAGAGACCGCATTTTATTATTTCAGAAACAAACGATGAAGATGCGGTGAAACTTAAATAAGGAAAATAGACAATAAAGCAGGAGAATTTTGCAAATCGCGTGTAAAATTCTCCTGTTTGTCGATATATGCCGTAATTTTTTTACAGCATATTGTTGCGGAAAAATATAAAACTGGTTATACTGTAAGAAATAATTGAGATGTTAATTACTCTTTGAGAGGACGGTATATTATATGCTAAAAAAATTCACATTGAGGAATTATAAGAATTTTAAAAATGAAATAAGTATAGATTTTGAAAATATTGCCGGTTATCAATTTAATATGGATTGTCTGTATGAAGGGACAATTGGAAAAATGTTGATATATGGACGTAATGCAACAGGAAAGACAAATTTGGGAAATGCATTACTTGATATTGTTGCGACGATGTTTGGAAGACGGAGATATACAAGAAACGAGGTTTTTCTTAATGCAGATTCGACAGAGAATGTAGCAACATTTAGTTATGAGTTTGAGTTTAATGGTACAGATGTGTCATATAAGTATTCGCGAGTGTCGGATGAGAAACTGCAGGATGAAGCATTATTTGTAAATGGCATCAGAATTTTTTTCTGTGATTTTTCAAAAGAAAACTATAATTTTGACAATTTGAATTATATTGAGGCAGAAACTATAAATGTTGAGCGGTATTTGCAATCTTCAGGGATAGATGACGATATAGAAATCAGCAATACGAAAATTCCTTTTTTACGTTGGTTGCTTAGCAATGCTGTATTTAAAAATGATTCAGTTTTAATTTCATTGTCTAATTATGTTGAAAGAATGCAGATGATTACTGTTGGTAGTGGAATGAGATTTCTTGCAGGAAGATCGAACCAGTTTTTTTATGAATTATTAGAAAAAAGAGCTTTGCTAACAGACCTTGAAGAATTTTTGAATGTAATGGGAATTGAATGCAGTCTGGCTTTAAAAGAATTGCCGGATGGACAGAAAGAATTATATTTTGTTCATAAACAGATGGTCCCTTTTTATGAGAATGCGTCAAGTGGTACATTGGCGCTGTTTGATCTGTATCGTAGACTGATTGTGAAAATTGGGGGTTCGTCATTCGTTTATTTAGACGAATTCGATGCGTTTTATCATTATGAAATGGCAGAAAAAGTGATTGGATTTTTCAAAAGAAAATATCCAAAATGTCAGATGATTATGACATCACATAATACTAATCTGATGACGAACAGAATTATGCGTCCGGATTGTTTGCTTATTTTGTCGAGTAGGGGAACATTAACGTCTCTTTGCAATGCAACAGAACGGGAATTGAGAGAAGGACATAATCTCGAAAAGATGTATATCAGCGGGGAGTTTGAACGTTATGAATAATTATGCGACAGAAGCCAGAAGAAGAGGCCGAAGTTTGCTGGTTGTGGAGGGAGACCATGAGAAAAATGAGCTGTTTTGGCTTGTTTTCAAATGTTACCCGGAATTGCATGTTGATATGGAGAACATATGGATTTATGGGACGAATATTTATATGTTATATGAAGATATCATAAGAGAATATGGGGATGACTGGGAAAATGAATGGACAGATATTGACCTTCCGTTTGTAATCAGTAAAAAGAAAAATTTGGAAAATCTTTGTTACAAAAATGATTTTACAAATATTATACTTGTTTTTGATTATGAACGTCATGATCCACAGTTTTCAGCTGATAAAATTTTACGTTTACAAAATTATTTCAGTGATGCAGCAGATATGGGGAAATTGTATTTGAATTATCCGATGATAGAATCTTATCAACATTTAAAAAGTTTACCGGATGAAGAGTATATTAACCGAAAGATTTCTGTTTCATTGCAGCCAGGAAGTAAATATAAAGAACTGGTCAGAAATGAGAGTGTCATTGAAAAAGCAGTAGATTTTCCGCACAGAATTGAGGATTTATTGGCAGGAACAAGATATCGGATAGAGGATGCAGATAAGCGACAGATATGTTGTGATAAAATATTGAATATTTCAAATGATAGTGAGATGGAAAGATCATTAGAAGAAATCCTGCGGGTTGTAGATGATGATAAAAAAGCAAGAACTTTAAAATATCAGTTGAAAGACTGGATTGAAAAAGTGGGATATACACATGAAAATAGGACTTATTGGAAACATATGCGAGAAGTTATTGGAGAAATAGTGTGTCATAATATAGAAAAGGCATATGTCATCCAACATGAAGACAGAAATGATAGTAATGACAGAAAATTGAAAGAACAATTTGAACAGGTTGATTTGTCTCAGATATTAAATGTTCAAAATGAGGTAAGTCAAGATATGGAAAATGGATTCATATGGGTGCTGAATACATGTATATTTTTAATTCCTGATTATAACTTCAGATTAATTGCTTAGATAATCTGAAATGCGAAATCATATAGAATGATGTTATCAAAAGTCAAAAGCGAGGAAAGAAAATGGCAAAAGTATCAATTATCATACCGACATATAATGTGGAATTGTTTCTGGATGAATGTCTGGAAAGTATTCAGCGTCAGACATTGCAGGATATAGAGATTATCTGTGTGAACGATGGATCGACAGATCATTCTCTGGAAATCATTAAAAAATATGCGGAGAATGATCCGCGTTTTGTGATCGTTGACAAGGAAAACGGCGGTTATGGAAAGGCTATGAATGTCGGTCTGGACAAAGCTACGGGAGAATATATCGGTATTGTGGAACCGGATGATTATGTACCGCTTGCGATGTATGAGGATCTTTACAAGATTGCGAAAGAGAATGATCTTGATATGGTGAAGGCAGATTTTTACCGCTTTACAAGAAATCCTGAAAATGGGAATATGAATCTGGTATATAACCATCTGGATTTAACAGGGAAATGGTACGGAAAGCTCTTTGATCCTAGTGAAGAGCCGGAGACATTACGTTTTATCATGAATACCTGGAGTGGTATTTACAAAAGAGAGTTTTTGGAGCAGCATCACATCAGACATAACGAAACTCCTGGAGCATCTTTCCAGGACAATGGTTTTTATTTCCAGACTTTTGTTTATGCAAAGCGTGCGATGATCGTGGATAAGCCGTACTATATGAATCGTCGTGATAATCCGAATTCCTCTGTTAATAACAGGGAAAAAGTCTACTGCTGTAATGTAGAGTATGATTATATCCGTGAGATATTGATGAAAGATCCGGAAATCTGGAGCCGCTTTAAATATATGTATTCTTTGAAGAAATTTCATACTTATAATTTTACGCTGCAGCGAATCGGAGAGCAGTTTAAGAGGGAATATGTTCAGAGAATCAGTCAGGAATTCAAAAGAGCAAAAGAAAACGGAGAATTGAGACAGGGAGCGTTCTATCCTGTTGAATGGGATGATATGATGCTGCTGATCCAAGATCCGGATGCTTATTACTTCAAGATATGTCTGAAGAATAAGCAGATCCGTTCTCTGGAAAAGAAAGTAGCATCATTGGAGAATTCCACAACTATGAAGGTTGGGCGTGCAATCATGTTTATTCCGTTAAAGATAAAAAAGCTTTTTAAGAAAAAATAAAATGAGTAAAGAACAGAAAGATAAAGGAGTCATTATGAGTAAAAAATATGATTATCTGGTAGTTGGTGCAGGTTTATACGGAGCAGTGTTTGCGCATGAAGCAAAAGAAGCTGGAAAGTCAGTTCTGGTGATCGATAAACGCCCGAATATTGCCGGAAATGTGTTTACAGAGGATGTAGAGGGGATTCATGTGCATAAATATGGTGCGCATATTTTCCACACCAATAATAAAAAAGTATGGAATTATATTACCCGGTTTGCAGAGTTCAACCGTTTCACAAACAGCCCGGTTGCAAATTATCATGGTGAGTTATATTCTCTGCCATTTAATATGTACACATTCAATAAGATGTGGGGAGTAGTAACCCCGGAAGAAGCAGCAGCCAAGATTGAAGAACAGAAAAAAGAGGCTGGTATCGCAGAGCCGAAGAACCTGGAAGAACAGGCAATTTCCCTGGTAGGAAGAGATATTTTTGAAAAGCTGATCAAGGGCTATACAGAGAAGCAGTGGGGACGTGACTGCAAAGATCTCCCGTCTTTTATCATCAAGAGACTTCCGGTCCGTCTTACATTTGATAACAATTATTTTAATGCATTATATCAGGGGATTCCGGTTGGCGGATATACCAAAATGGTTGCCAATATGCTGGACGGAGTAGAAGTTCGCCTTGGAGAAGATTATCTGGAGAAAAAAGCAGAATACGATGCACTTGCTGAAAAAATAATCTATACGGGTCCGATCGATGCATATTTTGATTACCAGATGGGATATCTGGAGTATCGTTCGGTACGTTTTGAGACAGAACTTCTGGATAAGCCGAATTTCCAGGGAAATGCAGCAGTCAATTATACAGACAGAGAGACTCCATGGACAAGGATCATTGAGCATAAATGGTTTGAATTTGGAAAAGATGATGAAGGAAATGATCTTCCGAAGACAGTGATCAGCCGTGAGTATAGTTCTGAGTGGAAACCGGGAGATGAACCGTATTATCCGGTGAATGATGAGAAGAACGGTGCTCTTTACAGCAAATACAGAGAGCTTGCCCAAAAAGAGAAAAAGGTTGTATTTGGCGGCCGTCTGGGAGAGTATAAGTATTATGACATGGATGCGGTGATCGCATCAGCACTGGACATGTGCGAAAAGGAACTTGGCTAAGGATTGATTTGTCAAAATGTGACAAAAATGTAAAATTTGATTTAAAAATACATTGCATCGCAGGAAGAAAACTGTTATAGTGGACTCACAGAGCGTTTGTGCTCTGTGAGTTGTTATTATGCAGAAACAAAATGGAGAGTTTAAATACAAGGAGTATCTTTATGAAAAGAATTACAGCAATCTGGAAACATGCCTTTCTTCTGATCGTGATATTGTCAGCTGTCTGTCTTTTGGGGAATACACAGAAAGTATCAGCTGCATCTTACAGTGAAACGACCTGCAAAGTGATTTTTGCAAATGCAAAAGGACAGACTGCAGGTTTTTATCATAATCTTGCCAAAACTGTTGAGGAAGGAACAGTAATTCAGCTTCCGGAGATAAACAGGGATGGATATCAGGCTTACTGGGTAACAAAGATTGAAGGAAAAGAATATAAATATAAAGCCGGACAGAAAGTGACGATCAATCAGACAACAAAGTTCTGCTTGAATTTATATAAAGAATATACGGTCCGATTCTACACGACAAATGGCAGAAATGAATATACAAGTCTTCGCAAGACGGTTGTAGCGGGCAGCAGAATCAAGATGCCAACTGGTAATTCAAATGGAAATTACAGCTTTGCCGGATGGGCAACCAAAGTTGGAGGAGAGGTTGCGAAGAAACAGCGTGCAACAGTAAAAGTTAAAAGCAACCTAAAATTTTATGCAGTGCAGCAGAAAACAGATAGATCAGGTATAAGATTATATAAATATGATGGAAGCTACTGGAAGACGATCAAAAATACAAATGGTAAAGCAACTTTTCCGGCAGTAAATCTGGGCTCAGCTAATATGGTTCTTGGGTGGTCGAAGACACAGGGAAAGAATGCACTGTCCAGTTCCGATTACAAAGCCGGAGATCGTATTCCGTCCAAAAGCGGCAGATATTATATGGTTGTTTTTGGAACATCCATGGATCGCGCACCGGCTGCGATTACAACACCGACAAAATTTGACAGGGTTTATTGTGTGGGAGATTCCAGAACTGTTTATACACGAGTTGCTTTAGGTGCATCAGCGCCGTCAAATGTTGAGTTTATTGCAAAAGCAGGAGAGGGATTAGACTGGTTTAAGAGCTCAGGATATAAAACTCTGTATCGTTCTGTGGCCAAGCGTCCATGGACAGAAAAAAAGGCAGTTATCATTAATCTTGGAGTCAATGATTTAAAGAACAGTGCTTCTTATGTCAAATATATGAAGAAAGTGGCAGCTAAGCTGAAAAAATATAACTGTAAAATGTATTATCTTTCTGTAAATCCGGTAAACAGTGCAATGATCAAAAGCGTTAATGGAAAGGCAAGAACAGAAGCACAGGTCGCAGCTTTTAATAAAGCAATCTACAGGAGACTGTGTTCCGGCAGAAACAGAAGCTTTACTTACATCAATACATGTACGAACCTGCAGATGAAAGGCTGGATCAGTAAGAAAACTGGAACAGACATTTATGATGGAGTGCATTATTCAAATCAGACATATCTGAGGATATTTGATTATTGTATGAGATATCTGAATCGCTGAAATGTGGAGTATTCAGAATAAAGAGAGGAACTATGTAAATGAAACGTGTTATCACATATGGAACGTTTGACCTGCTTCATTACGGACATATCAATCTTTTGAGACGGGCACGCCAGATGGGCGATTATCTGATCGTGGGGCTTTCAACAGATGAATTCAACTGGAATGAAAAACAGAAGAAGTGTTATTTTTCTTACGAAAAACGTAAACAGCTCCTGGAAGCTATACGTTATGTCGATCTGGTGATTCCGGAAGAAAACTGGGAGCAGAAGAGAACGGATGTGAAAGAGTATCATGTGGATACTTTTGTAATGGGAGATGATTGGAAGGGGAAATTTGATTTTCTGAAAGAAGAAGGATGCGAGGTGGTATATCTGCCACGTACTCCGGAGATTTCTAGCTCACAGATTAAAGAAGATCTCCATACAAAAGAAAGTAAAAACGATTGATAAACTGGCCGGGGATTAAGCCCCGGTCAGTTCCTTTAATGAGCAAAAACGATAGCCCATTTCTTCCCACTTTGTAAGCAGGTCATCCAGGATCAGGCCATTTGTAGAGGAAGTATTGTGCAGAAGGACAATGGCACCAGGATGAATGCGCCCGAGAAGTTTTTGAAAGGCTTCTTCCCTGGAAGGCTGCTGATTCTGAATCCAGTCTACATATGCAAGACTCCAGAAAAAGGTGGAATATCCCAGCTCTTTGGCCATGGCCAGGTTTGAGGTACTGTAGATTCCCTGCGGTGGACGGTAAAATTTTGTCATCTGTTCACCGGTGACAGATTCATACAGCTTTTCTACGCCGTCCAATTGTTTCTGAAAATCATCTTTTGAAGAAATGCCTGACATATCAGGGTGCGTCATTGTGTGATTGCCAACTGTATGCCCTTCAGAAACCATGCGCCGGATCAGATCAGGATTGTCTGAAATGAAATTACCTACAACAAAAAATGTGGCAGGGGCCTGATGCTTTTTCAGTGCATCGAGGATACGTGGAGTGTTTCCGTTTTCGTATCCGGCATCAAAAGTGAGGTAGATTTTTTTTTCATTGGTATCTTCAGCATAGTAGGCATGATACTTGCCAAGATCGTTGATCGTGGCATTCCCGACAGGGCGTTCTCCCTCCTTTTGGAAACTGAGTCCCCAACTGGTGGATTCGGATAAGAGAGAAGCAGATGCTGCCTGAGATTTCTGCCAGGAATGCAATTTACCTGCCTGCCCACCCAGAATAAAGGCGCCGGCAAGAAGGAAGAGCAATTTGGGAATGAGTGGATAATGATGAGAAGAAGACATAGTATCTCCAATAGAAGATCTTGAAAGAATATATGCGAAAAGGCAAAAATTTAGAGCCATCAGATGATTATTTTCTGGTGGCTCTTTTAATATTCATTGTCCAATGGAACTTACCTCCTGAGTTAATTTAAAACATTTGGAATTAAATGATTACGTTCTTGGTGGTCCGTACCTCTCTTTCATAAATTATAAAGGAAATTCATTTCGTTTCTGGTGGTCTGTACCTCGCTTTCCTGAATTATGGGAAATCACTTATGTTTTCGGTGGTTTCACGCTCCTTTTATTTATTTTGTAGTTCCTTTTGTTTTATGAATTTAATATAACAGATAATAAACCATATGTCAATAAGAAAATTGAAAAAATAAAAATATTAAATAATAAATTGCAAAGTTGCATAATAATATAAAAATTTACAGAAAATAATGAAAAAGAAAGTATGGTATAGAAACAGACGAAAGGGAGAAAATAAAGAGTATCAGTTGGTGTGAAGATACTGAGGAATGATAACAATAATCAAATATGAAGGAGGTAAGTGCATGTTTCGTTATCTGCCTGTTCGAAAGATTCAAGCAAGACAAGTGTTGGATTCCAGAGGAAATCCGACCGTAGAGGTAGAAGTTACTGTAGGAGAAGGAATTGTTGGGATAAATGGATATACAGCGAGAGCGATAGTGCCGTCAGGTGCATCGACCGGGAAATTTGAGGCAGTGGAACTTCGCGATGGAAAAAAAGGCTATTATACAGGTTTGAGTGTGGAGAAGGCGGTAGAAAATGTAAATACGAAACTGGCAGAAGCAGTTATTGGAGAAAATGCACTGGATCAGAATCGGATTGATCAGATTCTGATTGATACGGATGGCACAGACAATAAGAGTAATGTAGGAGCAAATGCAGCACTTGGCGTTTCGATGGCGGTTGCAAGAGCGGCTGCGATGGCACTCAGAATTCCGCTTTATCAGTATCTGGGAGGCTGCCACAGTAAAAAAATGCCGGTACCGATGATGAATATTCTGAATGGGGGAAAACATGCAGATAATACAGTAGACCTTCAGGAATTTATGATCATGCCGGTGGGCGCGGAAAAGTTTGAGGAGGGAATTCGCATGTGTGTGGAGATCTACCAGATACTGCGGATTATTTTGAAAGAAAGGTCCCTGTCTACTGCGGTAGGAGATGAAGGCGGATTTGCACCGGATCTGGCAGACAGTCAGGAGGTTCTGGCATTAATTGTCCAGGCTGTGGAAAAAGCAGGATATAAACCGGGAGAAGATATTCTGATTGCGATAGATGCAGCGGCAAGTGAATTGTATGACGAGAATCTGAACTGCTATTATTTTCCGGGTGAGAGCCAGATGAAAGGAAAAGAGGTTTTAAGAGACAGCGGTGAAATGATTGCATATTATGAAGAACTTGTCAGAAAATTCCCGATAATCTCCATTGAAGACGGACTTCATGAGGATGACTGGGAAGGCTGGAAAGAGATGACCGAACGGCTGGGAAAAACGGTACAGCTTGTAGGGGATGATCTTTTTGTTACAAATATCAAACGACTGAAATGTGGGATACAGCTTCATGCGGCGAATGCAATTCTTGTCAAGGTGAACCAGATCGGCACGTTGAGTGAAGCTATGGATGCAGTAGAAATGGCACAGAATGCAGGCTATCGTGCAGTAATCTCACACAGATCCGGTGAGACAGAAGATGCATTTATCGCAGATCTGGCAGTTGCAACCGGTGCAGGCCAGATCAAAACCGGAGCACCCTGCAGATCGGATCGAAATGCAAAATACAATCAACTGCTCAGGATTGCAGAACAGCTTGAAAAACAGGCAGTTTATGAGAATCCATTTGGCAGGGAAGGGTGAAAGAGCGGGCTGTTTACATGCAGCCCGCAAATTGTTTTTTTGAAATGGAAATTTGAAATGGAAATGACTAAAAACAGTTGAAATCGAAGAATGGTTATGATAGAATGAATTCTAGTTGATTAGGAGGTGTAACCGAAGTGCAGATTTTAAGAACTATTCTCACTGTTATTTTTGCCATAGATTGTATTGCGCTTACCGTTGTTGTACTTATGCAGGAAGGAAAGCAGCAGGGACTTGGTGGAGCGATTTCCGGAGCAGCGGATTCCTACTGGGGAAAGAACAAAGGTCGTTCTATGGAGGGTGGACTTGTGAAAGCTACCACAATTATGGCAGTGTTATTTTTTGTACTGGCAGCAGTTTTGAATATGAATTTTTAAGAATTGTCAGAAGGAAACACTCTTGTATAAACACAAGAGTGCTTTTTTTTCTCATAGCAAAGGAGTATACGTGAGTAAGAAGAAAATCTGGGAAAAGAAAAAAAAGAAAAAATTTTCCAAAGAGAAAATATCTGTAAAACCAAAGAAAAGGGATATAAAAGCCCTCAGTAAGCTGGGACTGATCAAAGAAGGAACTTTTATCGGTAATCATAAGGGCTTTGGTTTTGTAGAACTGGAAGAGGAGGAAGATGATATCTTTATCCCGGCAGATCATACAGGGACTGCAATGCATATGGACCGTGTCCGGGTACTCCTCAAAAATGAAGCCAAAACAGGGAAACGCAGAGAAGGTACTGTAATAGAGATTCTGGAACGTGTAAATAAAGAAATCGTTGGTACATTCCAGAGGGAGAGGGATTACGGTTTTATTCTGTGCGATAATCAGAAGTTCTCAAAGGATATCTACATTTCGCCTAAGAATTCCAAAGGGGTTCGCGATGGAGACAAAGTTGTTGCAGAGATTATAGATTATGGGAACGACAGGAGAAAACCGGAAGGTAAGATCGCAGAGAATCTTGGAAGTATGAATGCACCGGGAACGGACATTCTTGCAATCGTTAAAAGCTTCAATATTCCGTCAGAGTTTCCTGTAAAAGTTATGAATCAGGCCATGCGGGTACCGGATCATGTGCAGGAGGCTGACCGGGATGGCAGAACGGATCTGACACAGCTTATGACAGTTACAATCGATGGTGAAGATGCAAAAGATCTGGATGATGCAGTTTCTCTTACAAAAGAGGGAAATATATATCATCTGGGTGTGCATATTGCAGATGTGAGTAATTATGTACAGGGAGGAAGTGCACTGGACAAAGAAGCACTGAAAAGGGGCACCAGTGTATATCTTGCTGACAGAGTCATTCCAATGCTTCCGGAACGGCTGTCTAACGGAATCTGTTCATTGAATCAGGGGCAGGACCGCCTGACTTTAAGCTGTCTTATGGATATTGATGAGAATGGTACAGTAGTTGCTCATCGGATTGCAGAGACGGTTATTCGAGTGGATCGTCGTATGAGTTATAATCAGGTCAGATGTATTCTTGAAGATGGAGACACTGAGACAAGCAGAGAGTATAAGGAATTTGTGCCAATGTTTTTCCTTATGAAAGAATTATCGGCACTTTTGAGAAGCAAGAGACATAACAGAGGTTCTATTGATTTCGATTTTCCTGAAAGCAAGATCATTCTGAACGGGGCAGGACGGGCAATTGATGTGAAGCCATACGAACAGAATGTTGCTACACAGATCATAGAAGATTTTATGCTGATGGCAAATGAAACAGTGGCAAAAGAATACTGCCAGGGAGAATATCCGTTTGTTTACCGTACGCATGACAATCCGGATCCGGAAAGAGTGGAAAGCCTTCTTACGCTTCTGAGACATCAGGGGATTCAGGTGCAGAAAGCATGTGAGGAAATCACACCAAAGGAAATTCAGGAGATTCTTGAGCAGATTCAGGGAATGCCGAATGAAATGATGATCAGCAGACTGATGTTGAGAACGATGAAACAGGCACGATATACAACAGAGTGCAGCGGACACTTTGGGCTTGCAGCGAAATATTACTGTCATTTTACCTCTCCGATCAGAAGATATCCGGATTTACAGATCCACCGTATCATTCGTGATAATATAAGAGGCAGATTACAGCGAGAAGGAAAAACAGAACATTACAGGGAAATACTGGAACATGTGGCAGAACAGTCCAGCGTATGCGAAAGACGTGCACAGGAGGCGGAGAGAGAGTCTGACCGTCTGAAAAAAGCAGAGTATATGTCCTATCATCTGGGAGAAATTTTCGATGGAATTATTTCGGGAGTTACTGCTTATGGATTTTATGTGGAACTTCCGAATACAGTGGAAGGCCTCGTTCATATTACGGCACTGTCAGATGATTATTATGAATTCAATGAGGAAAACTATGAACTTCGTGGAGAGCTTACGAAGAAAGTTTACCATCTGGGGCAGAAAGTTACGGTCAGAGTGGCTGATGCAGATGCACTGAAACGAACGGTGGATTTTTCAGTAGTTGAAAACACTGTAGATGAGATGAGTCTGAACGAATAAAGGAGGTGTTTTTATGGCAAAAAAATCCGGGATGAAATTGATCGCAAATAATAAAAAAGCTTTTCATGACTATTTTATAGAGGATACTTATGAAGCAGGGATCGCACTTGTCGGCACTGAGGTGAAGTCGCTCAGAGCAGGTAAATGCAGTGTGAAGGAATCGTTTATTCGTGTGGAAAACGGGGAAGTATACATTTACGGGATGCATATCAGCCCTTATGAGAAGGGAAACATTTTTAACAAAGATCCTATGAGAGTCCGTAAATTACTTCTTCACAGACATGAGATCAACAAAATCGAAGGAAGTCTTCAGGAAAAAGGCCTGACACTTGTGCCACTGAAAGTATATTTCAAGGACAGTCTTGTGAAACTTGAGATAGGAGTTGCACGCGGCAAAAAGTTGTATGACAAGAGACAGGATATTGCGAAGAAAGACCAGCGGAGAGAGGCAGAAAGAGAATTCAAAGTCAAAAATCTGTAACTTTTAAAAAAGTATGAATTCGCAGACAATTAGTTGACAAGAATTTGATACTCTGTATAATTAAACTAAAAGATGACTATTCTGGTTACTGTGAACGGAGTGAACAGTAACCTATTCCGTGACTAGAATTAGGAGGAAATATATATGATCAGGAAAAGATATCTGGCAGCAGCCGGACTGTTGACACTGGCTGTTGTGGCAGCAGGATGCGGTAAGAAAAATGATGCAGGTTCTGTAGTACAGGCAACACCAACTCCGACCGAAGAAACTTCAGTATCCCCGACTCCGACGCCGGAGATGGTAAATATGGAAGAAACTGTTGAAAAGAATATCATGGGTGAGAAGACATCCACAGCATCAAAGGTGACTATTGTAAATCGGACAGGATCTGAGATCGCAGCGATCTATATCAGAGAGACTCCGTCTGATGACGCAGATGAAGACACCGCAGATGAGTGGGGTGATGATCTGGTAAACGGTATGTTTACACTGAAGAGTGGAGACAATGCAGTTTATTATTATGAGAAACCACAGTCAGCGTCAACCATATATGATATCAGAATTACGTACACAGATGAAGAAAAAAATGAATGTTTCTTCAGAAAACTGCCGCTTACAACGATTAAACAGATCACACTTCGTATGGATGGAAAAGATGAAGATGCGATTCCGTATGCAACCTATATGACGGCAAACAGTACGAAGGAAATCTCAACACTGAATGATGTCAAGAAGAGACTCGGTCTGGAAACAGATGAGGACAGTGATTCTGTGACACCGACTCCGACAGAGGCACCGGATGATTCCAATAATTCCAATACAGACAATCCGGATCCGACGACGGCACCATCGGATAACAATGGCAACAGCAGCAATAATAATCCAAGCAGCGATGATCCTACAAATTCCACAATTCAGACAGCAGAGAAATATATTGGCATGTCTATTGATGATCTCGTCGGAGCTGTAGGGGATTCCCAGTCTTCCGAATATGATGATGACTCTGCTACCGGAACAACTGGATATTACTATTATCCGGATTTCACAGTTTCCACATCTGTAGATGAAGAAGGAAATGAAATCGTTACAGGAGTTTGGTAAAGATAAACAATGCTGTGGCATTGCGGGAAAGGATAAATGATCTATGAAAAGAATATTACTGAAATTAAGTGGAGAAGCTCTTGCCGGAGCCGAAAAAAAAGGATTTGACGAGGCAACGGTTATTGCTGTTGCAAAACAGATCCGTGCGGTTGCGGAAGAAGGAACACAGATTGGTATTGTGATCGGTGGAGGCAACTTCTGGAGAGGCCGTACAAGCGAGACAATCAATCGTAACAAAGCAGACCAGATCGGCATGCTTGCTACTGTGATGAATTGCATTTATGTATCTGATATCTGCAGATATCTGGGACTTAAGACAGAAATCTTTACACCATTTGTATGTGGCGCATTCACAAAACTTTACTCAAAAGATGCAGTAGAAGAGGCATTTGCAGAAGGCAAGATTCTTTTCTTTGCAGGAGGAACAGGCCATCCGTATTTCTCAACAGATACAGCTACAGTTCTGCGTGCTGTTGAGATCGAAGCAGAAGCAATCCTTCTTGCAAAGGCAGTAGACGGTATTTATGACAGCGATCCAAAACTGAATCCGAATGCTGTGAAATACGATGAGATTTCTATTGAAGAAGTTGTTGATAAAAAACTTGCAGCAATGGATCTTACTGCATCTATTATGTGCCTTGAACAGAAGATGCCGATGCTGGTATTTGGCCTTGAAGAAGAAAACAGTATTGTAAATGCTGTACATGGTAAATTTACAGGAACAAAAGTAACTGTATAAGAGAATTCTAAAAAATAAAATATAACCGGAGAAGGAGAAATCGACAAATGGATGAAAGAGTTCAGAAATATGAGCAGAAAATGACAAAAACACTGGATGGCTTTGAGGCAGAGCTGACTACGATTCGTGCAGGACGTGCAAATCCGCATATCCTTGACAAGATCACAGTAGATTATTATGGCAGCCCGACACCACTTCAGCAGGTTGCGAACATTACTGTACCGGAAGCAAGAATGATTCAGATCCAGCCATGGGAATCCAGCCTGATCAAAGGCATTGAGAAAGCGATCCTTACTTCAGATCTTGGACTGAATCCGAGCAACGATGGTAAGATCGTGCGCCTGGTTCTTCCGGAACTGACGGAAGAACGTCGTAAAGATCTTGTAAAAGACGTAAAGAAAAAAGGAGAAGCAGCCAAGGTTGCTGTTCGTAATATTCGCCGTGATGCAAATGATGCATTTAAGAAGCTGACCAAACAGGATGTTTCTGAAGATGAAGTAAAAGATCTGGAAGATGCAGTACAGAAGCTTACAGATAAGTTCATCAAGAAGATTGATGCTGCGGTTGAGGTGAAATCAAAAGAAATCCTGACAGTATAAGAATTGTGCAATTGTCAGATTGGAGGGAGAGGGAGAGCCGGAAAGGGCTCTCTTTCTGTTCGCTCTGCAGGATGAGAGGAGAAACATAAATATGGAAAATATGAAAGTTCCGAATCATATTGCGATTATTCTCGATGGAAATGGCAGATGGGCAAAGGCCAAAGGAATGCCGCGAGGATATGGACATATCAAGGGTTGTGCAAATCTTGAACAAATCTGTTACGATATCAAAGATCTTGGTGTGAAATATCTTACGGTATATGCTTTTTCAACAGAAAACTGGAAACGCTCCAGAGAAGAAGTAGAAGGACTGATGAAACTGTTCCGCAGTTATCTCAAAAAATGTATGAAGAGTGCGGAAAAAAATCATATGCGAGTGAAGGTCATTGGAGATCCGACTGCATTTGACCAGGATATTCAGGATAAAATAAAAACTCTGGAAGAGTTTTCGAAGGATTATGATGAATTATATTTTCAGCTTGCATTAAATTACGGAAGCCGTGATGAGATTACCCGTGGAATGCGTAAACTTGCACAGGATGCAGCTGATGGAAGATTGAATCCGCAGGAAATTACGGAGGACACGATTTCGGGGTATCTCGATACAGCAGGTGTTCCGGACCCGGATCTGTTGATCAGAACCAGCGGAGAACAGAGACTGTCCAATTTCCTTATGTGGCAGCTGGCATATACAGAGTTTTATTTTACAGATGTTGCATGGCCGGATTTTCATAAAGAGGATCTGATCAGAGCAATCGAAAAATACAATGGAAGAGACCGCCGCTATGGAGGCGTGAAGGAGGAATAAAATATGTTTAAGACACGACTCATAAGTGGCATTCTGCTTGTAATCGCTGCGCTTCTTACGATCATAAGCGGAAACTATGTGCTGTTTGTGACATTGCTCTGCGTTTCTCTGCTTGGAATGCAGGAACTTTATAAGGCAATGGGTGTTCACAAGGAACAGACAGAATTTCTGGAACTGGCTGGATATCTTGGTGCGATTCTGTATTATGTATCTCTGTTGCTGGGATTTGAACGTTATGGAACGATGGCGATTCTGATTGCTCTGATCCTGATCATGTTTGTATATGTTTTTTCGTATCCAAAGTACAATGCAGATCAGGTCATGGCAACATTTTTCGGAGTAGTTTATGTAGCGGTAATGCTTTCTTTTATTCTTCTGACAAGAAATCTTCCGGATGGTAAATTTATCGTATGGCTGATCTTCCTCTGTTCCTGGGGATGCGATACCTGTGCATATTGTGTGGGTATGCTGATCGGCAAACATAAGATGGCACCGGTGCTCAGTCCGAAGAAATCAATAGAGGGAGCTGTGGGAGGCGTAGTCGGTGCTGCACTTCTTGGCGTGATTTATGCGGCAGCAACACATGGAGCAATGTTTGAATATGCAGTTATTTGCGGCGTTGGAGCACTGATCTCAATGGTTGGGGATCTTGCTGCTTCTGCAATCAAAAGAAATCAGGGAATCAAGGATTATGGAAAGCTGATTCCGGGGCATGGTGGAATTCTTGACCGTTTTGACAGCGTAATCTTTACGGCACCGGTCATTTATTATCTGGCAAAAATGATTCTTGGTCTCTAAAAAGGAGAAAGGCATGAAAAAAATTGCAATATTAGGATCCACAGGATCTATCGGAACACAGACACTGGATGTTGTGCGTGCCAATGGTGATATTGAGGTTCTTGGAATCAGTGCAGGAAAAAATATTCAGAAACTGGAAGAACAGGTAAGAGAATTTTCTCCACGTCTGGTTGCTGTCTGGGATGAGAATGCGGCACAGGAACTTGCACAGAAGATTCAGGATACGGATACGAAGGTTGTCGCAGGAATGGATGGCCTTCTGGAGCTGGCTGCCATGCCGGATACAGAAATTCTGGTTACTGCAATCGTGGGAATGCTTGGGATTCGCCCGACGATCGAGGCAATCCGTGCAGGAAAGGACATTGCGCTTGCCAATAAGGAAACTCTGGTAACAGCAGGACATCTGATCATTCCAATGGCAAAAGAATATGGAGTAAAGATTCTTCCTGTAGACAGTGAACACAGTGCTATTTTTCAATCCTTGAATGGAGAACATAAAGATGAAGTACATAAGCTGCTGATTACCGCATCGGGTGGACCTTTTCGTGGAAAAACAAGAAAAGATCTGGAGTTAGTGACACTGGAAGATACTTTGAAACATCCGAACTGGGTGATGGGGCAGAAGATTACCGTGGATTCTGCGACACTGGTAAATAAAGGCCTTGAAGTGATGGAGGCCAGATGGCTGTTTGATGTGAGTCTGGATCAGATCCAGGTTGTTGTACAGCCACAGAGTGTGATACATTCTATGGTGGAATTTAAAGATGGAGGAATCATTGCACAGCTTGGAACACCGGATATGAGGCTTCCAATTCAGTATGCACTGTATTATCCGCACAGAAGATATCTGAATGGAGACAGACTTGACTTTGCCAAACTGGGCCAGATTACCTTTGAAGAACCGGATATGGATACGTTCCTGGGCCTTCCGATGGCAATTCAGGCGGCAAAAGCAGGCGGTTCTATGCCGACAGTGTTTAATGCGGCAAATGAACTTGCAGTAAATAAATTCCTTCACAAAAAAATTCGTTTCCTGGATATTTATGACATTATAGGACAGTCTATGGAACGTCATAAAGTTATTGAGAATCCTGGACTTGAAGAAATACTGGAAACAGAGAGCGATACATATCAATGGATTGAAAGCAGGTGGTAGATTGAAGATTCTGATTGCGATTATTATTTTCAGTGCAATCATATTGTTTCATGAATTTGGACATTTTTTATTTGCCAAATTAAATGGAATCAGTGTAACTGAGTTTTCTCTTGGGATGGGACCAAGACTGTGGAGCTTTCAGAAGGGAGAAACCAGGTATTCGTTGAAATTACTCCCGCTTGGCGGTTCATGTGCCATGGTAGGTGAAGATACTGCCGAGGAGGAAATTCCGGGTTCCTTTAATGCGGCATCTGTATGGAGCAGGATTTCTGTTGTTGCGGCCGGTCCAATATTTAACTTTATTCTAGCGTTTGTGCTTGCAGTGATCATTGTAGGTTTTGTGGGATATGATCCGGCTGAAGTGCTGGAAGTGGATAAAAATTCAGCAGCTGCAGAGGCAGGGCTTCAGAACGGAGATATTATTACAGAATATGACGGATATCATGTGGATCTTGCAAAAGATCTGTATGTATATATGTATCTGAATAATCTGAATGAGGGCGACACAGTTAGTCTGAGGGTCAGAAGAGATGGCATGACAGAAACGATTTCATACACGCCCGATGTATCGGTAAGATACCTGCTGGGATTTAACAGATCAGATGCATCTTCTATGACAGTGGAATCTCTGATTGACGGAATGCCACTCCAGGAGGCGGGATTGCAGCCGGGGGATACGATCACGGCAATCAATGGTGTGGAGATTGCGGACGGCGAGGCATATGATGCATATCTTGCAGAACATCCGCTTTCAAGTGAACCAGTAGAGATCACGTATGATAGAGATGGTCTGGATTATACGGCGACGATTACTCCGAAAGAGTATCGTACACCACAGCTTGGATTTTCTTATAATCTTGGTTATACAAAGACCTCCGGCCTGCAGATACTGAAATACGGTGCGCTGGAAATAAAATATCTGATCAGGACGACTCTGCTGAGTCTGAAAGAACTGGTTACGGGGCAGCTTGGATTCCAGAATCTCAGTGGCCCGGTAGGCGTTGTAGATGCGATTGGTACAACTTATGAAGAAAGTAAGAGTGAAGGTATTATGATGCTCTGGATGAACATGCTGAATATGGCAGTGCTGTTGTCAGCAAACCTTGGTGTTATGAATCTGCTTCCTCTTCCGGCACTGGATGGCGGAAGACTTGTTTTTCTGATCATTGAGGCAATTCGGAAGAAACCGATCAATCGAGAAATTGTGGGCAGGATTC
>ERZ1673702.1779-NODE-1779-length-21223-cov-5.631094_pt1 | contig 21223 bp, 19 predicted proteins | sample MGYA00580232_ERZ1673702 | MGnify/ENA primary metagenome ERZ1673702 (study PRJEB41218, sample SAMN15661792) | gut metagenome | host: Homo sapiens | place: Canada: London | collected 2015-08-20/2019-03-30 | study: EMG produced TPA metagenomics assembly of... | reverse complement strand
AGTTAGGATGAGGAAAAACTCATTTTAACTTGTACTAAATCTTGACATAGGACCAATCTGATTTTTTTATGAAATATGCAACTAAAACAGCGACACAAACAACTATAAAGAATGTTTCATTAAAATCAATAAGGGAAATTCCAATTCCGCTTCCCCCGTATGATGAACAAAAACGAATAGTTGCTAAAATAGAAAAATGCTTGTTATATTGTGAGAGATTAGTTTAATATTAAAAAACAGTTTATTAAATAAAAGACATAATTAATTTGATCTTTTTAGAAAATAGTATTTTAGTAATTAATTGATATATCATAAGTATGAACTTAAGCTTCCTAGGACCTTACGAAAAATGACAAATAAAAGTATTGAACCGTTGATTAATAAGGAAAAATCAAATGATGAATTGGCTATAGAATCCAAATCTTGTTGAATTGAAGAATAAACAACATAATTAACATTTTATTATAAGACAAAATAAACGATAAATTTTTAGATTACGAGAGGTTAGATTATTAAATGAAATATTCAGAATATAGAGATTTAACACCTATAAATAATGTAAAAGATGGAGATGAATATTTAAATGCATTAGACTGGGCCTTAAAAAATCCAAAAATAAAAAATATTGCACTTTCTGGTCCGTATGGAGCAGGTAAAAGTAGTATTATTGAAACATATTTAAAACGAGAAAGGCAAAAGAATCATACAAAATGCTCTTTTAAATCTTGGTATAATGAAATTAAATTATCTAAAAAATATCTTAAAATTTCTATGGCTACATTTATCGAGGGACGTAAAGAGAATAACGGTGAAAATTCAACAATAGAAGTAGATGCTGATGAAGTTGAAGAAGGAATTCTTAAACAATTATTTTATAAAGTTGATCATAGAAAAATACCGCAAAGCAGATATAGAAAATTACATATGATCAATTTAAAAAATGTGTTTATTAAGTTATCTATAATATCATTGCTTGTTATATTTTTTAGTAAAATTTTTATTCCACAATTATTAGATATTTATTGGAATAAAATAAAAAATTTTATAGGTCCATGTAAGTTCTCAAATGTAATCTCTTTTATTTTGGCAGTGATTATTTGGTTAATGGGAATATGTATTATTAGTTATATATGGAAAATGATTTTGTCTAAATATTTTATAAAGGAAGTTAAATTGCCTGGAGAAACAAGTATACAAAAACAAGAAGAAAATGAAAAATCTGTTTTCAATAAAAATTTAGACGAGATTATGTATTTTTTTGAATCTACATCGTATCAAGTGATTTTTTTTGAGGACTTGGACAGATTGAAGGATAAAAAGATTTTTGTTCATTTAAGGGAATTAAATAATCTTTTAAACAATGATGATTCAATTAAACGAAAACCAATTGTGTTCGTTTATGCAGTAAGAGATGATATTTTTTCAAAAGAAGATAGAACTAAATTTTTTGATTTTATAATTCCAATTATTCCAGTAATTAATTCAACAAATTCGGGTGAAATTTTATTGGAGAGATTAAAAGAGTCAAAACTTAATAATATTAAACATAATATTTCGCAAGAATTTATATTAGATATAGCACCATTTATTTCAGATATGAGGGTGTTGCAAAATATATATAATGAATTTGTTGTATATAAAGAAACATTGCGTACAGATCAGAATTTATCGTTGTCTGATGAAAATATGATGGCATTGATAATTTTTAAAAATTTGTATCCAAGTGATTTTGCAGAAATACAATCTGAAAATGGAATAATAAAAGAGGCTTTTCAAGACAAGAGTGTATATATTAATTCAAAGAAAAAAGTATTACAAGAATATATAAATAATGCAGATAAATTGATACAAAAAGAAAGAAATGAGATATTAAAATCTGAAAAGGAACTAAAATATGCCATGCTTGTTGATATAACAAATGGAAATGGAGTAGTAAGAATACTGAATAATAGTCAATACAGTATGGCTGATGGAATTGATTCAAAAAATATATTATCTAATGAATTTGATATGTGTCAAATTTCTAAATATAAATATGCACATTATGTTGATTTTTTAAGAGATAATGAATGTATAGAACTAGATGACGATATGATTACAAATTATATAAATAGATGGGAAACTCTAAGAGAATACAGTAAAAAAGGGTTAGATTTATTGCAACATGAAATAGCTGAAACAAAACAGCAACAATATTATCTTTCAAGTAGATCTTTAAAATGGTTAATTGAGAAATATTCTGTTGATGATGTTTTATCAATAAATGTAAAAAAGAATAAGTTTCTTGTTTTTCTTTTACGGAGAGGATATATTAACGAAGATTATGCAAATTATATTAATTATTTTAAGGGAAATAGTATTACAACAGATGATATGAATTTTATTTTGTCAATAAAAAATCAGGAACCAAAACCTTTTGATTATTTATTATCTAAGACTAATATGGTTATTCAGTACTTGCAAGACTATGAATTTGAGCAACAAAAAGCTATTTATAATTTTGAATTATTAGAACAACTTCTTAAAGAAGATAAGGTTGGAAATAAATTGAAATTATTAATTCGACAATTGGCTGATGAAGATGATATAAGTTGGTCATTTATTGATGAATTTATTGAGAAAACGATGTATGTAGATAAATTTATTCAGTTACTTTCAAATGAATGGAAAAGAATATGGATTTATATTTCAGATAAACAAACATTGTCATATGAACGGCAGTTAGAATATCTAGTTTTGTTGTTAGAATATCTAAACCAAGATGAATTATCCAATATAAATGTAGACAATTGTTTAACGAAATACATTGAAAATCGTAAGGATATTCTTCAGAGATTAAATATATTAGAAAATCATAAAATAATTAAATCTATTTGTACTTTAAATATATCTTTTAAAGAATTAGAGATTGAAGGGGTTCCAGATGAGGTGCTTAATTATGTATTTGATAATTCTTATTAAACACTGAATAAGAATATGGTACAAAATATTATACGATATGAAGATATTCATCTTCTTAAAGATTTTGAAAAAAAACCGTATACTACAATAATTAAACTTGATTATGAGCCACTGATTAAATATATACAAAAAAATATAGAACAATATATAGAAACAATAATATTAAAACAGTCAGATATATTTGATGATATTCAAGATATCATAGATTTACTTCATAGGGTTCTTGGTAAAAAAGATATTTGTGAGGTATTAATAAAAAAAGAAAATTTTCAATTGTGTAAATTAGATGAATGTTTAGGAGCTGAATTGGCAGAAGTTGAAAACCAGGAAAAAATTAAATTTATATGGGATTCTATTTTAAATGAGAATAAAGTGGTAGCTACTTGGGAAAATATATTAATTTATTGGAAAAACTATAATATAACGGAATGTTTGAAGCAGTTTATCACTATTAATACAAATTGCTTAGAAAAAGATAATGAAAATTTCATGGAAGATGATTTTATAAGAGATTTTATAGAAGCAGATTTTAATGACGATGTTATTGAAAAACTTTTACCATTGCTTCGTATGAAAGAATTTGATTTAGATTTGGATAGTTTACGACAAAATATTCTTGAAATAATGGTTGAGTGTAATTATTTTGAATTTGATATTCAGTATTATGATCAGATTATGGAAGTGAATCCAGATATTGCTCTTAAATTTATTATTAATAACCAACAACAATTTATTTCATTATTAGATGATTTTAAGATGACAAGTGATTTGTTAGAAGCATTGCTTTTTAACCCTAAAATAGATTTGAAAATTAAGAGGGTATTATTTGATCAATATGCAGTAGATTATATGACAGAATATATTGCGGAGAATATGAACGATGCAGGTTTTAGTGTTACGGAAAAAATATTTAAAGAAGCAAAGAAATATCTGAATGCAGATAAGAAAGAAAAGTTAATGTTTGATAATCTTGGTTTGTTTGATAATGCAGAAAAAATGCAAGAATACTTTGAAGAATTAGAGGGAGATTATTATAAATTAGCAGATAGAACAAGACAGCATATTGTTGAACTTAAAGCAACGCAGGAAAATAAAAAATTAATTAGACACTTAGAAGAAATCAACTATATTACAAGTTGGGAGTGTAAACACAAAAATATTTATAACAAAGAAACGGAACAAGATGAGCAGATAGAAATGATAAGATGTAGAGTTAAAAAGAAGAAATAGAAAAGCTATAAATATCAAATATGTTTAAGAGATACATCGACAATAACTGATGTAAACTTTCGTAGAGATTAAGATGTAGTGACGGATAGGGGCAATAAAGATGATAGAAAAAGTACAGGAAAGCCATTTATATATGTGGTTAAAAGAAAAAGATAGTAAATTTTTAAGCAAGTTAGATGAAATTATACAACAGGCTAATACTATATTACCTCAAATTAGTAATGTTTTTGCAAGTTACACAGTTCATGGTATAAGACATTCTATAAATGTGATGGAATATATGTATGCACTTATAGTGGATATAAATAAATTAAGTGAATTAGAAGTAGCATTGCTTATATATAGTTCATTGTTGCATGATATTGGAAGGGTTGCAAATGCGGAGGAAATAAAGGAAATAAAAACAGATCATGCGATATTAGGGGAAAGAAAATATAGTAAAGTACTTGAAAAATATAAAGATGAAACAACTGCTTTGCAAGAGTGTATAAGACCTGTACATGGTAAACGTGCAAGAGATTATATTGAAAAACAGATGGATGAAAGATTGTTTTTAATTCCAGAATCAACAAATATTTCATTTAAATCTGAACTTGCTCAAATTTGCATGTCACACAATGAAGATTTTGAATGGATAAAAAAGAATTTGCGAAATGATGAAAAAAAGGGACATTTTGATCTAAATGCACAATATATTTCTGTGTTACTTAGAATATCTGATTATTTAGATATCGATGAGCAAAGAGCACCATTATATTTATATAAATATTTGAATCCAAAGGAGTTTAGTGATTTAGAATGGAAACAACATTTTGTAATAGAAAATTATGATAAGATAAGAAGAAATTCGAAAACAAATGCATTGGAAATCTTCTTTCAGGGCACAAGTCAGGATCCATCTGTTCATAGAAAACTTTTAAAATATTTTGATGCTATTAATGTAGAATTAAAAAATGCTGTAGATTTATGTGAAAGTTTTGTAGATGAAAAATATTTATTGCCATTAAAAACGAATGTAGTAAACAAAATTCAAACGGAGGGTTTTAGCTTTTCTGATCTAAGACTTTCTTTGGACTACAATGCTGTGACCAATTTACTGATGGGTGAGCACATTTATGGGGACAGAAAATATGGGTTAAGAGAATTAATACAAAATTCTATTGATGCATGTAAGACTATGGAAGAATCATCTACTAAAATGGAAAAATTCAGATATCAAAAATATAATCCATATATTTCAGTGATTTTGGATAAAGATCGAAAAAAAGTTATGGTTATGGATAATGGTAGTGGTATGTCTATAGATATTCTGAAAAAGTATTTTTTGAATGTTGGTATATCCTATTATGCATCAGATGATTATAAACTACAAGATAGAAAATATTCGCCAATAGGGCATTATGGAATAGGTTTTTTGGCTTGCTTTATGTTATCTGATAAAGTTGAAGTTAACACAGTTTATTATAATGAACAAAAAATGAATCGAATTTCATTTGAAAGAAACAGTGAATACATATGTCTTACTTACGAAGATTCTCCTTCAAGATCACAGGGAACAGAAATAATTTTGGATTATGATCAATGTTTGAGTGTATTTGATAATAGTATAGAAAAATTGGTATCTTTTATAGAAAATAATTTTTTAGATTGTGGAATACCGATTAAAGTATCAACAATGGAAAATGGTGAATCATCGCTTGTGGAATGTAATGTTAAGAATATTGAAAAGATAATAGCAGAGAACATGTGCCTTTCCGAGTATTTAAATGACATAGAGGCGTTTATTGATTGCGGCTATAAACAAATAAATTTTGCAGAACATTTAAGTGATATAAATGGATGTGAAAGTTATTGTTATAATGAAAGTAAGAATTGGTTGGATGAAGAAAATATACCTATTAAAAATTGTGTTGAAGATGGGAAAATTATATTCTTAAATATTCCGATTATTACTAGAAATGAAGAAGATAAATTTCTTAAAGCATATGATGTTTTAGAAGATTTTCAAGAGGCACTTGATAGAATAGAGGATTATGAATACATAAATATATGGGGAGATGAAAAAGAGTTTGGAGATTGTCGGTTTGTAATAGGAGAATCAAAACAAAGCATTATTGGTAAATATACATTAGCAGAATTTAGAAATCAATTTCATCATGGATCTTACACTCCAGCAGATTTAGAAATTATAATAAAAGGGGTTATCACAGGAGAATCAGATGCTGTTTTGCCCTATAATGAGGATAATACATTTGGAGATAGATATAGTTGGATAAAAACTGATACATGCTATGTTAAGAATGTTTTACTACGAGAATTAAAGCTTAAGATACCATATCTTGTTGATGGGGTAATATTGAAGGGAGCAGTTATTAATATATTTAATCAAGAATTCATACCGAATGTGTCTAGAAATAATATAAGCGAATTACAACAGAAAGAATTATCTTATGCAATAGGAAAAGCCATCCATTTATGGATTAGAGATCATGCTAAATTGTCCGCAGAGCAAAAAGCTTTATTAGATGTCTTTATTGAGACAAAATATAAGGAAACAAATTATTGTTTGAAATAGTAAATAATTGAAATCAAGTTTACAATGGTGCGCCAGTTTTGAAAGAGTGTAATATTAAAACTTAAAAAAGGGATAAATCATATAATTATAGTTATATACCTTTTGTATACATTATAAAAAGACTTAAGATTTTACAAAATTATGATATATAAGGAGATATTTAAGCATGAAAGTTCTAGATTTGGATATGGATTATTTTATGAATGAAATAGCAAATACTCCATTTGCTTGTAAAGAAAGACTTGATGAAGAATATTATGGGAATTCAGTATGGGATGAAAAGGAAGTTCGACAGTTTTTAGAACAGAATTTGGGGCTTTCTCAAAGTCGCAAAATTCCAGGAAGAATTGTAAGTGATCATAATGAAGCATTGTTTTTTTGGGAAGAACTTATTAATAATAAAAAACTTTCAGATCCTTTTGATGTTGTTCATGTTGATTCTCATGCTGATTTAGGGTTAGGTGGTGCAGCATGGAGTTTTTTACAAAAATCGTTTCTTACACTTCCTGTTGATTCAAGAAGAAAAATACGTGAGTATAAATTTTGTGATCGAGTAGAGAAAATTAATATGGGTGATTATTTACTTTGGGCAGTTGCCTATAAAATGGTTTCTTCCATCGTATATTGTGCAAACCCTCATGGAGATAAAGATGATTATGTATTAGATACTTTAAAAGATTTTCATGAAGAATGTATTTGGGATAAGCCTGTAAAAAATTATATTCAATTAAAATATAATGAAATTATGGATATGCCAAAGCTCTATTCATCTGATGAATATAAGAAAAAGTATCTTGAAGGAGCAATAAAAGATCCAGAGGTGGAACTACTAATAATACCAACAATTGATGATGTAAGATTTGCAGGAGATTTTGACTATGCAGTTATGGCACAGTCTCCTAATTATACACCTGCAAGTGCGGATTTCATAATAGATATTTTTAAAGAGTATATCGAAGAAATATAATGTGAACTTACAGTTCCGCAAGAGCGTAAGAATCTTGAAATCTTATGAAATCATGAAAATCTATAAAAATTTCAAAGAATCATTATAAAGGTGGTGAATAACAATGTTCAACAAAATTCGATTAAAACAGATCCTAGCAGAATACAAAAAAGTTTTTGTGCAGCAACAGTGGCCGAACGAAAAATACAAATGGGAAGCTGTGCAATGCTTTCAAGAGAATTGGGATATTAATTCACCTGATTTTGCGCAGATGCTTAAGAAATCTCTGGATCAGGTTGGTAATTTGCTTGCATCTATGAATAACTTCCCAGAAAAAATGATTACCAGTTTTGCAGAGGCTGCACCAGAAGCGGTACGTTCAATGTATATGGAACTATATGACGAAAATAAAGATTTATGTGAGAGAATTGCTAACTTTAAAAATAAGTCCAATACATTATTGGAGTGCTACGGAAATGGAGCTGCGCAGCACTATCAGTATGAAAATGCAATCATGGCATATTTGTGGCTGCGCTATCCAGACAAATATTATATCTACAAATTCAGTGAAGTAAAAGCTGTCTCATCGGAACTTGAAAGTGACTATCGGTTTAAGAAAGGTGCTTATGTAGATAATATTAGAAATTTCATGGCATTATATGATGAGATATGTGCAGAATTACAGCAGGACGATGAGCTTAGAAATCTGCTAAATTCTCAGATTACGTCGTCTTGTTATGCGGATCCCGAGTTACGGACACTTACAATAGATGTTGGATTTTTCATTTTTCGTTATTGGAACAAGAAAGATTTAACAAATGAGCCTCTTTATGCACAGCCTCAAGAAGATGATGGACAGCAATACTGGTTCTTAAATGCAAATCCAAAAATGTGGAGTATGTCCAGTATGCCAGTGGGAGAAGTTCAGAATTATACTTTGTTTAATGACAATGGAAATAAGCGTAGAATATTCCAAAACTTTCTTGATGCAAAGGCGGGAGATATGGTGATTGGATATGAGTCTACTCCGGTGAAACAAATTGTAGCTATATTTCGTGTAAATGCAGAGCAGGATGGAGAGAGAATATATTTTGAAAAGTTAGAAGGACTCTCATCACCAATTGATTTTGCAACATTGAAAGCCTGTCCTGAATTGGAAAAAATGGAATATTTCAGTATCATTCAGGGAAGTCTATTTAAATTAACAAAGGATGAATACGAATTTATTATTGATTTGATCCGTGAAGAAAATCCAGTGCCAACAGCTGAGAAAAATAAAGATGAGTATTCGAAAGAAAAATTCTTAGATCAGGTTTACATGACAGAAGCAAAATATGATCGTCTCGTAGCTGTTCTGACAAGGAAGAAAAACATCATTTTACAAGGAGCACCTGGTGTTGGAAAGACTTATGCAGCTAAGCGTCTGGCTTATTCAATGATGGGAGAGAAAGATGACGACCGCATTGAATTTGTACAGTTTCATCAAAATTATTCCTATGAAGATTTTATGATGGGGTATAAGCCAGTCGAGGATGGATTTGAACTGAAATATGGAATTTTTTATAGATTCTGTCAGAAAGCAGCGAACCATCCAGATAAAGATTATTTCTTTATCATTGATGAGATTAACCGGGGCAATATGAGTAAAATCTTTGGTGAATTATTAATGTTGATTGAGGCTGACTATCGAGAGACAAAGACAACATTAGCCTATAATGGTCTCAGCTTTTCCGTTCCAAAACGTTTACATATCATTGGTATGATGAACACGGCTGATAGAAGTTTGGCAATGATTGATTATGCACTTCGCCGCCGATTTAGCTTCTTTGATATGGAACCAGGATTTGATTCAGAAGGATTTATTAAGTATCAGGAAGCATTTGCAAATGACACATTCAATACGTTGATTGACCGTATTAAGGAACTAAACAGAGAAATTGCAAACGACAAATCTCTAGGGAAAGGATTCTGTATTGGACATAGTTATTTTTGTAATACGAAAGAATGTACGGATGAGTGGATGCAAGATGTAGTTGATTTTGATATATTGCCAATGTTAGCAGAGTATTGGTTTGATGATACAGATAAACTACAGCATTGGGAGAACATTTTGCATGGGGTATTTCAATGACAAAGGACAAGAGTATTCTGATCAATAATATTTACCATATGCTTTCCTATGCTTTTCAGACACTGAAGCAAGAGACATATGATGATGTTGCAGTAGAGTCTTTTGATGAGATGTATAATCTGCTGGCTGCAATCCTAGCCAAGGGCATAGGGCTGCAGTTGAAGCAGGGGCTTTACAGAGAATATATAAGTCATCAGGAAGAGCTGACGGTTATGCGTGGTAAAATTAATATGCCAGGTACAATTAAAAATAAACTGCTACATAAACAAGTACTCACCTGTGATTTTGATGAGCTTTCAGAAAATAATACGTTGAATCAAATCTTGAAAACAACAGTCATGCTTCTTTTGCGAAACGGCAAAGTAAAAGCAAAATACAAAGATGATCTGAAGAAGAAAATGTTGTATTTTTCGAATGTAGATTCTATAGAACCGACAGAAATTAAATGGTCATCGATTCGTTTTCAGCGTAATAATCAAACATATAGAATGTTAGTTAGTATTTGTCAGTTGATGATTGAAGGAATGTTGATCACAACAGATGCAGGTAACTATAGATTAGCATCCTTTGTAGACGAGCAGCGTATGTGCAGGCTGTATGAAAAATTTATTCTGGAATATTACAGCAGACATTATCCAGAATTGTCTGTTAGTGCATCGCAGATTCCGTGGGCACTAGACGATGGTGTTGGAACGATGCTGCCGGTTATGCAAACTGATATTCACTTGCAACGTGGCAATACAGTGCTTATCATTGATGCGAAATATTACAGTCACACTACACAGGTTCATTTTGATAAACATAAGCTTCATTCAAACAATTTGTATCAGATTTTTACCTATGTAAAAAATCGAAGCTATCAATTTGGAGAAGAAGATAATACAGTTTCAGGAATGCTTCTTTATGCCAAGACGGAAGAAGAAATCCAGCCTGATAATGTGTATCAGATGCATGGCAGTCAAATAAGTGTTAAGACACTTGATCTGAATTTGCCATTTGTAGAGATTGCAGAACAGATGGATAGAATTGTTGAATCACATTTTACTGGTGTAATAAAAGCTGATTAGATGAGAAAGCTGTTTTGTAACTTAAGCATTCCTGAGTTGAAACCTTGTGAAATCTGAATACAAAGATGAAGTCAAAAAGTTGCAAAATGCAAGCTGTAGCGCTTAATGATGAATGAGATGATGAATGAGATAAAGAAACTAGAGCATATCTAAATGGAGGATTTTAAACCAGCATGAACATACAAATATTTGGAACAAAAAAATGCAACGAAACAAAGAAAGCAGAACGTTTTTTCAAAGAACGTGGAATCAAATATCAGTTTGTTGATATGAATAAAAAAGGCATGAACAAAGGCGAATTCAATTCAGTAGCTCAGGCAAATGGTGGTTTAGATCATATGATCAATTGGGAAGGTAAAGATCAGAACTTGCTTGCACTGATCAAATATATTGCCAATGAAGATAAACTTGAAAAAGTATTAGAAAATCCACAAGTCATCAAGACACCAGTTGTTCGAAATGGAAAGCAATCAACACTAGGATATCAACCAGATGTTTGGAAAAAGTGGAATTGATTATTTGAGAAATTTTAAAAGGAAGAAGTGATAAGTATGATAAAATTTAAACTAAAAAAAGAGCAAATTGAATTTCTTAAAAAGACGTATCCTGATAATAAGCTGATTCATAGAGTTTTGAGCTTTGAGAAAGAAGGAATTTTCGAAATGGATGATGAGAATACATATATTGATTTCATGGATTATTTGGACGACGAGTCTGTAGCTTGGATGGATGAAAATTATGATGCTACACCACAAACAATTATGTTAGAATCAATAAGAGATAATATTTTTTGTCAGACTAATTAGAAGAGAAAGTGGACATTGAAACAAGACCTTATAGTCATAACAGGCCATAAGATCTTGTTACAGGAGAAAACGGATGATGACTTAATCATCATCACGAGGTAAAAACGGTGGTCGGAAGGGGTACAATTCTTCGTAAGATTCAAGCTCGGCTTCTGTTCTTGGAACAACCTGGATCAATCCAGTACAATCCGTGGTAGAACAAATATTGCACATTCCGAAGATATTTTCATCAATTTCTTCGTTTGTAAGTTCTCGTTTCTTCTTATTATTCATGCATTGAAACCTCCTCGTTTCTTAGTATGTGATAATTTAAGAAAAATATTTTGTAAAATAAATCCAATAAAAGATATTATACGAGGAGATAGGAACAATGTATTATGTACCAGAAGAAAGCAGAGAAAAGGCTGTCCATCCTAGACAGAATGGAAGCCTTTTCCGATAATCTCACTTGTATTAGAAACTAAAAGAAAAGCTTTTGGATCATGTTCTTTGATAAAGTTTCGAAGTTTCACTGCCTGTGAAGGACTAAGAACCGTCAGGATAATATATTTGTCATCCCCTGTAAAGGCTCCGGTCGCATTCACAATGGTTGCTCCGCGCTGTAGATCATTTTGGATAAAATCACAAATACATGTTGCATTGGAAGTTACAACATGAAAGTATTTAGAACGGTTAAAACTTTCAATAAAGTTGTCGATCAACGCAGAACGCATGATCAGACCAAACAAAGAATAAAGTCCTGTTTTAACGTTAAACACTAGAAATCCTGCGAGAGTAAAGATAAGATCAGAGATCATTAAGCCCTTTCCGATATCTACACTAGTATATTTTTTAAGAATCATAGCGATAACATCTGTACCACCACTAGAAGCTCCAATATTAAATAAGATTGCTGAACCAAGCGCTGGCAATAAGATTGCAAAGATCAACTCTAATAATGGCTCATTGGTAAGTGGATGACTCATAGGATAAATTCGCTCTAAAAGAGATAAACTTACAGATAAAAGAATCGTGCTGTAAGCTGTTTTTTCAGCAAAGCTTTTACCCAAGACGATCCATCCAATGATCAGCAATAAAATATTCACAACAAAAGAAAAATCACTGGCAGAAATAGGAAGGAATTTTGCAACTAAAACGGCAATACCTGTGATACCACCAAATGTGAAATTGTTTGTAAATTTAAAGAAGTAAATTCCGACAGCCATAATGAGTGTGCTGATTGTAAGTAAGGAAAAATTTTTAAGTTTTAATTTCATAATACTACCTTCTTTGATGATTGTTTCATTTATAATGATTTCATAATTCAATCATTTATTTTAGCATGAATATTCTATTTTTCAAGAAATTCGGTGGAAATAGTGAGAAAGAACGTATTATAATTTTTGTTATGGAATCTTGCGACAAAATGGATTGGCGCAATCAAGACAAGTATCTATATTTACGTATCCCCTGTTATAACAGTAATACTTTCAGTGTTGATTTTACATGAAAAAATAACAGTGATTTCTATCATTGGAACTGTATTAATCCTTATTGGGCTTGTGGTTTCACAAAAAAGTTAAGACAACAGACCAGATTAGATGTATAATATGTGATAATAAAGCAAAAAAGGAGATAGGAACAATGTATTATGTACCAGATGGAACAAAAAAATGCGGATATTATGAATGTAAAAAATGCGGGAATAGATTCCTCTCATTACAGACGATGGAGAAGATTCCATGTCCAGACTGTGAGGCAGAGATTGACTACGAGATTGGACCAGATGAAAGTATGGAAGATATTTTAGATACTGCGCAGTTACTTCAGAAAATCGAGGGTGAAGAAGAAGTCGAAAAGATGGATGCTTTACTAAGCCTTGCTATCACGGGTGGAGACTGCAATTGGATTTAAAAATGTATTTTCTAAAAGGCTCAGGGACCATGGACTTCTGAGTCTTTTAGATTGTTGCAATAATTGAAACAGGAAGGCAGGAATATCAATTTATGAACGATACACAAGACAACAAATGGGACAAACTATTGCACATCAAAACCATGGGCAGAGACGACTCTCAATCCGATCAATACCGCTATCCATACGAACCAACTCCATATTCTGTACTGCAACGATTAGCAAATACAGGACTTATAAGGAAGAACAATATGCTCTTAGATTATGGCTGTGGTAAAGGAAGGGTAGACTTTTTCTTATCCTACCAGACAAGATGCCGTTGCCTCGGAGTTGAATATGACGAACGCATTTATGAGAAAGTAATGGAAAATAAGAAAGAAGCCGTATCGAAAGAGAGGGTATCATTTTCATTAGCGAATGCAGAAGAATTTCAACTCCCAGAACAGATAGACCGCATCTATTTTTTTAATCCATTTTCCGTAGAGATTTTGAGAAAAGTGATGGCAAGGATCATGGAATCATACTATGAACATCCAAGACAGATTTTATGTTTCTTCTATTATCCATCTGACGAATATCTTACATATCTGATGACGGTGGATGAGATGATGTTTACCGATGAAATTGATTGTTCCGATTTGTTTGGTGGAAATAGTGAGAGAGAACGCATTATGATTTTTGAGATTGGGCAGTAGACAGACTTAGGCCATCTAAATATTTGATCAATATTGCTCAATGAAGATGAATATAAATAGACGAAAAATAATAAATCATGTATAATCATAAATATGCATCTATAGTTACAAAATATGAAATAAAATATAAGAAAAACGGATATAATACAACAAATTATGTAACTTTAGATACACTTTTTAACACAAAAATCTAGAGCAAAATAATAAATGAGGTGATGAAAATGCCATTAACAAATATAGAGGCGGATAATTTTACGGTATTTGATGATATAAAAATTCCATTTAATAAAGGATTAAATATACTAGTAGGCGAGAATGGTATGGGAAAGACTCATGTTATGAAATTAGCTTATGCAGCATGTCAGGCTTCTAAACACGATGTATCATTTTCACAGAAAACAACTATGCTTTTTCGACCAGATCAGTCAAGTATTGGACGATTAGTAAATAGAAAGAAAAATGGGAAAAATACAGCAAAAGTATCCGTAGGATCAGACACAGCAAAGATTGGAATGACATTTTCAACGAAAACCAAAAAATGGGATGCGGAGATTACAACAGAGGAAAAATGGGAAAAGCAAATGTCTGATCTCACAAGTGTGTTTATTCCAGCAAAAGAAATTTTATCCAATGCATGGAATTTAGATGCAGCAGTGAAGATGGGAAATGTAGAATTTGATGACACCTATTTAGATATTATTGCAGCTGCTAAAATTGATATTTCCAGAGGTGTAGATTCCGCTGCAAGGAAGAAATATTTAAAGATTTTACAACAGATTAGCAGTGGAAAAGTTACTTTACATGAAGATCGTTTTTATTTAAAACCAGGTACACAAGCAAAATTAGAATTTAATTTAGTTGCAGAAGGTTTACGTAAGATAGCTCTATTATGGCAGCTTATTAAGAACGGAACATTAGAGAAAGGATCTGTATTATTTTGGGATGAACCAGAGGCTAATATTAATCCGAAATATATTCCTGTGTTGGCAGAATTATTAATTATGCTGGAAAAAGAGGGTGTACAGATTTTTGTTTCAACACATGATTATTTTTTATCTAAGTATATTGAAATAAAACGGAAATCTGACAGTAATGTTCAGTATATTTCGCTGTATAAAGATGAAATGAGTAAAGTGCAATGTGAGATTGCAAAAGAATTTGAATTACTGGAACATAATACGATTATGGATACTTTTCGTCAACTTTATAGAGAAGAAATTGGGGTGGTATTATAGTGAAAGTAATAACAGAATCGGAAATGAATTTTGGAGAATTTGATGAATCTAACTTGTTTCATATTGAAAATTCTAAAATTTATAGGGATCTTGGTGATGGAATTAAGACAGTAGAATTTATTTTAAAATATAAAGAGGACAGTATTATATTTTTAGAAGCAAAGAAAAGTTGTCCTAATGCGGAGAAACGGCATGAAACAGAGGAGAAAGAACATAAATTTGAAGTTTATTTTTCTTCACTAGTAGAAAAATTTATTGCATCTTTACATATTTATTTAGCTTCTATTTTAGGTAGATATCCGGATATTTCAGAGGTTGGAGATAGCTTACAATTTGTAGATGAAATGAAAAATATGAAATTAAAGTTTGTATTGGTAATTAAGAATGCTGAAGATGTTGCTTGGTTAGTAGGACCATCTGCAGAATTAAAAGCCAGGTTATTACAGATTAGAAAAATTTGGAATATTGAAATAATGGTATTGAATGAAGAGTTAGCAGAAAAGCTTAGTTTAACAGCAAACAATCAAGATTATGCATTATAACCATTAGGTTGTTACCCATACCAATTAGGACCATTATAATGTATTTTCTAAAAGACTCAGGGACCATGGACTTCTGGGTCTTTTAGATTGCTGCAATAATTGAAACAGGAAGGCAGGAATATCAATTTATGAACGATACACAAGACAACAAATGGGACAAACTATTGCACATCAAAACCATGGGCAGTAGACAGACTCAAGTCATCTAAATATTTGATACCAGTATTAGAAAATTTATATATTTCTACAGAAGAATTTTTAAAGGAAATAAAGGAGGTAAAAATAAAATGATAAAAGACATAATGAAAGATCCACTGTTTCTAGCACAGAAATCAACAGATGCAACAAAAGCAGATCAGCAGGTAGTAGTTGATCTGTTAGATACACTAAGAGCTAATTTGAATCATTGTGTTGGAATGGCAGCAAATATGATCGGCGTTAAAAAGAACATTATCGTAGTAGCAGTTGGACCATTTCAGTTTGCAATGATCAATCCGAAGATCACAAAGAAATCAGGCGTATTTGAGGCAGAAGAAGGATGTTTATCTTTGGATGGAGTGAGACCTTGTAAGAGATATAAGGAGATAGAAGTAGATTATCTGGACCAGGATTTTAAAGAGCAGCATGGGAAATATTCTGGATGGGCAGCACAGATCATACAGCATGAAATTGATCATTGCAAGGGGATTGTGATATGATTGAGGAAAATAAGATAATGAATGAAATACCAATTTATACGATCATAAAAATAGAAGCAGAAGAAGCAGAAATTCCAATGTTAACTTTTTATGTAAAAGAAGATTCTATGGATGAACCAGAAGAAATTTCAATGGAAGAATTAACAGCTTATGACAGGAATCTAGGGATTGGAGATCAGGTAATAATCGGTCCAGATGAAACTTTGTTTCCGCTAGATATGGCAGAGAATCTTGGAATGTTTGACGAAATCGATTCGTTAAGCCAGATATCAGAAACAGACCCCAGACAATGGCAGATGGAATGGATGGATAATTATATGGACGCGTTAGAAGAACTGGAGGATTCTACAACTAGGGAATAAGACAAAATTCATGAAAATAAATCCATTAAAAGCAGAAAAACTTATGGAGATGAATGTATTTATGCAGAAATTACAGATAAGACAGAAAACATGTTATATAGAGCAAAATGGTTCCGGCGGTCCGATCATTTTATGGGGAATGTATCCTCATCGTGGAAATGAAATAGCACATATGTGGGATTGTCTGATGGAGACAGTCAATGATCAGGATTTTCTTTTCTGTGCATTTCAGGTAAAAGATTGGAATGGTGATTTTTCTCCATGGAAGTCACCTGCTGCCTTCGGAGATGATGATTTCAAAGGAAATGGTCCAAAGACTTTACAATGGTTAATGAATGATTTGATTCCGAAATTAAAAGCAGATTACGGGGTAGACAGAGAAATTTATCTGATCGGATATTCCCTTGCAGGATTGTTTGCTCTATGGACAGCATATGAAACGGATATCTTCTCAGCAATTGCAAGCTGCTCCGGTTCTTTATGGTTCGAACAATGGGATGAATATGTGTTGCATCATCAAATAAAGCATGAAAGCAATATCTACTTAAGCCTTGGAGGAAAAGAAGAAAAAACAAAGAATCCGGTCATGGCAAGAGTTGGAGATCGAACTAGAACACAGGAACAAATTTTGCGCAATGATCCTAAGGTAAAGCATACAACATTAGAATTTAACAGCGGCGGACATTTTGCTGATGCCCAAAAGAGATTAGCGAAAGCTGTCAAATGGTTATTAGAATGTACTTAAGAGAGGATTCCAATGAACAACAAAACCATAAATTATTATAACAAATACACTAAATCATTCATACAAACAACAAGATCCGTAGATTTTACAAACATACAAAATAAATTTTTATCTTATCTTCCATCGGGCGCATTCATCTTAGATTTTGGGTGCGGTTCTGGTCGTGATACAAAATATTTTCTAAAGCGAAACTATAATGTATCGGCGATTGACGGATCCGAAGAGATTTGTAAGGAAGCCTCAAAATATACAGGAATCAAAGTAAAACAAATGTTGTTTGAAGAATTAAATGACCAGAATATTTATGATGGAATCTGGGCATGTGCATCAATCCTTCATTTATCAAAAAGTGATCTTTTTCTTGTATTTCATAAGATGAACAAAGCATTAAAAGAAAATGGAATCATTTATACATCGTTTAAGTATGGTGAATTTGAAGGGGAGAGAAATGGGCGTTATTTTACGGATTTTACAGAAGATTCATTGAAAGAATTTATCTTGCAGATCCCTCAATTACAGATCAAAGAAATATGGACAACAGGTGATGTCAGAGAAGGACGAGGTGATGAACGATGGTTGAATATCCTGATTTGCAAGGGAAAAATATCTTAGAAATTGAGCCAAAATATTATAACAATCTAAATATCGATGGATTTTCTAAAATGATGAAAAGTCCATCCTATTGCTATAAATTTTATTGGCTGGAAGCGATCATACAGTTAATCTCTGAGGGAAAAACAGAATCGACATTTGATGAAATCATAGATGAGATGATCACAAATGCATGGTATTCTGTAAGAGAGTTCCATATTCACTTAAGTGGAATGCCACTGGACGGTCAGATCAAGGATGGATTGGAGAGAGCAGTTCTTTTGCTAACAGAGCTTAGTGAATTATCAGCGAATGCTTCGAAAGTAGAGATTAAAAACGCGATCAATCAGTATAACAAGGAATTAAAAACGACGAAAGAACAGCTGACTCATATGGTTCCATACAGAGCATTAGCAGGCTTTTTTACGAGGAGTAATGAAAAAGTAAATTGGAATAGTGCAAATCGCATGACAGCGTATATTCAGAAATTTAATAAAGAAGTCTTAACTCTTCCATACATATTAGGAACAAGCAGCAAGTTAAAAAAAGAAGTATACTTCCAACAAGACTGGATCAAGATGATCCAAGATCATACAGTCAATATTCTAGGCTGGATTCAATACGAGAAGGTAAAATGGCTGCAGAACAATAATCCAGAAGTACCTGGTCTGGTATATAAATTGACCCCAACAGAAGAAAAGGTGCGAAAGCTTAAAAAAGTAAGAGATCTCTGGCAAGATATCATGGAAGTTCAAGAAATCAGAGACGTCTTTACTGGACAACCTGTGAAGAAGAAAAAATACGATATTGATCATTTTATTCCATGGTCATTTGTTATGAATGATGAACTTTGGAATCTGATGCCGATGGATGCATCACTAAATTCATCAAAGAGTAATCGATTACCAAAATGGAATCCGTTTTTTCAGAATTTTGCACAAAATCAATATCTGATGTATCAAATGATTTATGATGATATGGGAATCTATAACAGATTTAAAGGCTGTTATAAGGATAATCTTCATTCTATTTGGGCAGGACAGGAATTATATCGAAAAGGTAATTCAAAAGAGATGTTTTATAATATACTTGAAAAGAATATGATACCCGTATATGATTCCGCACGTCGACAGGGGTATGAAATATGGGATTATTCATAAGAATTTTAAAAGGGCAGAAGAATATGTGGTTAGAAAAGCAAAGAAAATATCCGAAGAATATATGTAGTAGATTAATGCTAGCTATTTTGTTACTCGCAAGTGTCATAACACTTACAGCATGTAGATCATCAAATATAAAAGAAACAACAAAACAAACAGATCATAAGACAAAAAAGTGGGAACCATTGGTGATAACAAAGCAAGAAAAAGCTCAGGCACAAAAAGAAGTTAAGCAAATTTCAGACATTTGTCAAAACATAAAAATCAATGAGAATAAAGTTACAAAAAAAGACTTACAAACATTATATGATACATTAACATCCAAAGGTTATCCTGTTGCCCAGATTGGGGAAGAAAAACATAGTACAAAAAATGCACCAGTAAAATTCAAACCATCCAAGACAAGTCATGGTGAGAAATTGAAAACATTTTATGAAAAAACAAAAGCTGGAAAACCAACAACGATAACATTGTTACAGCAAAATAGTTCCGGAGGATTTGCAAATATCCGATTACAAAGCAACAATGGAAAGACAGAAGGAATTTTGACAACAATTTATAAAGAAGATGGTAAATTTTCTGTGAGTGAAATGGTAAAGTATCAAGTGAAAAAACTGGAATTGAATGAAAAAAATATTATGACTTTGGAATTTTACTTATCCGATCAAGCAGAATTACAGACGGATGGTACGATGGAATTTCAATGTAATTGAATATTAAATTTTCGCCATTCGTTGCATAGAAATGCATCAAACAGCAGATAATACCATCATAAAAATTTCCAAAGTAGAAAGGAACTCATATCATGGTATTAAAAGAGACAGAAAGAACAGCAATTGAAAACCTAAGAACACAGGAGAAAAGCTGCATAGAAAAGTATCAAAAATACGCACAGCAGGCGATCGATCCAGAACTTAAAAATCTTTTTGAACAGTTACACAAAAAAGAGCAGACACATTACGATTCACTCACACAGGTCTTAGATGGAACAGTACCGTCAAGTGACTGTAACGACAGTGATGGAAGAGACTATGAACCAAGAGCAATCTATACAGCAGCGAGCCAGTCCGAAGATAAGATGCATGATGCATTTCTTGCAACTGATGCAATTGGAACAGAGAAATTGGTTTCCGGAGAGTATAATACAAATGTATTTATGTTTGGGGATAGTGATCTTAGAAAGTTGATGGCAGACATTCAGGTAGAAGAACAGAATCATGCCGAAATGCTGTATAAATATAAGACGGCAAACGGAATGCAGTAATGCAATAGCTATATGATAATTTTAAAGGACTCAGGAGCCGTGGACTTCTGAGTCTTTTGTTGTATATCGATGATGTATGGATTGGATAAGATATGAAAATATGATAAAATGATGTAAATATAGTACTATACAAGAGAGGATAAATAAAAAGATAATGAAAACAGAACATCATACATTAACAAAGACCTGGGTTGTAGCAGCACTGGCAAGTTTATGCTGTATTCTATAAATCTAAGCAGAGTACCACGTCCATATTTTAATATGGGCGTGGGTGAATGCGTCCTGACGGACACATTAACGTTTCCCCTGATTCCGAATATAC
>ERZ1673702.1775-NODE-1775-length-21294-cov-4.029003_pt1 | contig 21294 bp, 10 predicted proteins | sample MGYA00580232_ERZ1673702 | MGnify/ENA primary metagenome ERZ1673702 (study PRJEB41218, sample SAMN15661792) | gut metagenome | host: Homo sapiens | place: Canada: London | collected 2015-08-20/2019-03-30 | study: EMG produced TPA metagenomics assembly of... | reverse complement strand
GTCTGATCCGCCGTTTCCTTGTGGAAGCCATGTTGCAGACAAACACCTATCTTCCGCAGATCGGCAATCTTCTGGTGTTAAGTTCCAACCGTATCATCAATGTACCGGTGCATCATGATGCAAGAGCCTACGGAAAAAGCGGTTATTCTTTCCGCCGTCTGGTCAGAGACCTGCTTTACGATATCACTTCCCACTCAGCATTCCCGCTGCTTTTAGTACGTGATCTCGGCATCTGCAGTTTTCTGGTCAGTGTGGCACTTGGAATCTTTTTCCTGATCCGCTATTTCCTCTACGGTATTTCCGTGGAAGGCTGGACTTCCCTGATGCTCGTACTGCTGGCATTTTTCGGTATCACCCTGCTTTCCATTGGAATCATGGGGATTTATCTGATGAATATTCTGAACGAATCCAAGAAAATGCCGCATTATGTCATCCGTAGAAAAGATGTCTGACAGGAGGATTGTATGAAACAGGAAATTGGAGGATATCTGGAACTGGAAGTTTTCCACGGGAAAGAATACTATCCTGATCTTGTAAAAGTGAATCTTGGGCGTACAGCCCTCTGCTGGCTGCTGGAATCCCGGAAGATTGAAACGCTCTATCTTCCGTTTTTCCTTTGTGACTCCGTAATTGATACCTGCTTGAGGCAGGGAATCCACGTGAACTTCTATTCGCTGAATGAGGATCTTACGCCGGCTCTTTCTCCCGACCTTTCCCTTCATCCAGGAGAATACCTCTATCTGGTCAATTATTACGGGCAGCTGACGGATGAAAAGATTCTTTATTATAAAAAATACTATAAAAATATTATCGTGGATCACACCCACGCCTTTTTTCAGCATCCGCTTCCCGGCGTGGATACTCTGTATTCCTGTCGCAAATTTTTCGGGCTGAGTGACGGTGCCTATCTTTCCACAGATGCCACGCTCACTACCGGAAAAGAGCAGGATGTCTCTGCGGAACGTATGGGACATATTCTCGGCCGTTTCGAAAAAGATGCCGGAACGTATTATCAGAAAATGTTAGACAACGCTGCGACCTATCATCATATGAAGATTCTCACTATGTCCCGCCTGACACAGAATCTGTTAAAAGCCATCGACTACGAACAGATCCGTCAGAAACGGAATGAAAATTACAGATTTCTGAAAGAACTGCTTCCCTCCGATTCACCTTTTACCCGCGTGACACCGGACGGACCCTTCGCCTATCCTTATTATCATAAAAACGGAATTGCACTGCGGAAAGCCCTGGCGAAAGAAAAAATCTTTGTTCCAACCAACTGGTCCAACGTGATCCGGGACTGTGCACCCGAATCTTACGAATATCAGTGGGCGGCAGACATTCTCCCGCTCCCCTGCGACCAGCGTTACGGAAACGAAGAGATGCAGCGAATCGCAGACGTGATCCATGCACTGGAACCTTAGAACGTGTCTGAAAAATCATTTTCGCAATCTGCAAACCCCAGTTTGCGAAAAGCCTTTTTCAGACACGCTCTAGAAGAAAGGATTATTATGAATAAACGTTTACTGATTCTCGGAACCCTCGGGGAATTTGAACAGCTGGTGCAGAAAGCCAGAGCCCGGGGCATCTATACCATCGTTTGTGACGGATACCCGGACGGTCCGGCACGTGCCTTTGCAGACGAATCTTATGTGATCCCGGTTACCGATACGGACCGGATCGCCGCCCTTTGTAAAGAAAAACAGGTGGACGGAATTCTCACCTCGTTTTCCGATCTTCTGCTGGAATGTATGGTGAAGATTTCCGCAAAAGCAGGTCTTCCCTGCTATCTGAACCCGGAACAGCTTCCCTGGTATCGTGACAAATCCGCCACCCGGGGACTGCTCGAAGAACTCGGTCTTCCCTCCCCTGGTTTTGCAAAAATCCCCACTTCCGGATTGGATCCGGAGCTGATCGCTCACCTGCATTTTCCTCTGGTGACAAAACCACTGGATAAATACGGCTCCCGCGGCATCTATGTGGTACACAATCTTGAAGAACTGAAACAGGCAATCACTGAGACCGCTTCTTTCACCGATCTTCCTGAGATTCTCGTAGAAGAATATAACGACGGTTACGAATTCAATATGATGACCTGGGTACATAAAGGAAAAGTCCATGTAATCAGCATCGCAGATCGCGAAAAGACGGACATCGGACCGGGTGAGATCCCGATCAGCACCCGAAATGTCTATCCATCCTGCCTGTATGAACAGGTGGTTACTCCGGCAACCGATCTTTTACAGTGCTACGCCGACAAAACCGGGCAGAAAGAGGGGGCGTTATCCATGCAGTTTTTCTGGAAACCGGAAAACGGCATCCAGGTCTGTGAGATTGCAGCCCGATTCTTCGGCTACGAACACGAACTGACCGATATGGTATACGGGTTCTCTATCGAGGATCTGCTGTTAAATTACCTGTATGATGTTCCTGCACTGGAACAGATGCTGGATCAGCACGATCCACGAAAACCGATTTGCCACGGAGCTGTCCTGTATTTTCAGGGACGCCTGTTACAGATTCGTGATCTTTCCGTTCCGCAGAAACTGGCATCTCATTCTGTGGTAGAAAAGCCATGGATTTTTTATCACGAAGGAGAATCTGTCATTGCCCACGGACCGAATCCTTATGTGGCACTGTACTATATCTCCTGTCCGTCCAGAAAAAAACTGGATCAGGTTACCGATGAATTTTTCACTTCTATGACCATCCCGTCTTTGGATGGAAAAGAAGTCCTTTATCGTAACCAGATGCCTGACTATCCAAAAACAAAATAAGCACAAAAAATGAGCTTATACAGAAATCATTTTCCTGTATAAGCTCATTTTTTATAGTTATTCTTAATAAGCCGCCCGATATACCAGCACATACGTCAGCAATGCAGAAATTGCTGCTGTCCCCTGTCCGATCCTACAGATCCATATGCTTATTTTTTCATTTCTGATCAGTTTTTCACTCCAGTTTTCATATCCCAGTGTCACAAAATAGAAAAATGGAAGCGCCATCGGCATGATATAGCGTCCCTGCGCCTGAAAATCACTTGCATAAGCATAATACACCAGCAATCCAACCGGTATCACCATAGCTCCCACCATACAGATATGCATCCAGTTTCTCATATTCCACCATCTGTTTTTTCTCCATATCTCAGTGATAAGAATTCCATCTGCATCGGCTTTTTTCTCTTTTTTTACAAATTCCGTGGTCAGACAAAATTCCCGACGCAGTCTCCAGCTGTTTCCGAGAATTCCCACTGCAAACACGATCAGATACACTTTACTCCACAGATATGGCATAAAAATATCAAGATGTCCGAATGTTCCCACAAAGCTTACCAGTACCGTAACCAGCCAGTTATGCTGCCATTCTCCAGGTACCCACCATATCATATCCAGAACGCTCATTTCCATATTCACCGGAAGCACCCGATTGGAGGGTTTTAACTCATCGATCGCATATTTTTCCGCATAGATGGAAGAGGTTTTCATTCCCAGAAAATCTCCGTCATACAGGATTCCGCTCCGGATAAACCACCATCCGGCCACAAGAAAGACGATTCCCAGCATCAGGCAGCCTTTCTTCAGCAGCTGCTGCCAGTCCCATTTCTGCTCTCCACACTTCATCATGCAGCCTGCAAAAAATACGGCGCTCATCAGAAGATATCCATATGCGTTGTAATAAGACAACATACACAATCCCATGGCAATTCCCATCTGTACACAGACTTTCAGGGTCCAGCCTTCCTTACACGCCCTGCACCAGCAGTACAGGATCCAGGCTGTCGTAAAAAGTGCCAGTCCATCCGTATTGATATAAGAAAACAGAAAACAGGTTCCCGGAAGAAAGCACACCAGAACTGCAAACAGCCTCCCTGTCTCTTTTTTCCGAAATAACAGTTCTCCTATCTTCCAGGTAAACCATGCCGTTCCGCATCCCAGAAGGACATTCACCATACGCGCCGCAATCACCGTAGCCCGAAAACTGTCCGTAAATACCTGCACAACCTTTGCAAATACTGCTCCTGCCATATAAGGAAGAATTGGATTAAACGCATAGGAGATGCCCCAGTTGGCATTCCGTATCTCCGGATCCCGTCCATCCGGCAAGGTTCCATGCTTTACAATAAATTCGACGATCTGGTAGCGCATACTTTCATCCGGTGAGGCATCGAACGGTGCCGCCAGCGCCCAGGAAAGATAAAATACCAAAACCAGAAGTACAAAAATCCATATTGCATATTCTTTTTTCACTGTTTTTACTGTTTTTTTCATTCCATCACCCTTTATGCCTGAAAATAACCAGTTTGCTTGCCACATAATTCAAGATGATTACAAGTACATTTGCCGCACATTTAATCAATACGTCATTGAATCCGCACAGATCAGCAAAAATAAACATACATGCCCAGTCCAGTATTCCCGTAGCCAGACGACAGGAGAAAAACGAAACTATCTCTTTCCCTATTTCTTCCCTTGTACTGGCTTCGCTGTGAAATACCCATTTTCTGTTAGTAAGATATGCAAACAGAACCGATAAAATCCATGCAAGTACAGTACTCACCATAACCGATAAGCCAAACGGATGCGCAAAGATCCAATAGCTCACAATATTAACAAGCGTTGTCAGAACGCCGAAGACACCGTACGGAATAATGTCTTGGTACTTGTCCCATAGCTTTTCTATATTCATCTTTTCCACCTTTCTTTTAAAAAAGCAGGTACATTTCCACCATGCACCCGCTTTTTTGGTTATTTATAATCGTTTCAGTGAAAAATCCTGGCTGTCCAGAGTCAGGTTCGGATTATAGAACGGATCGCCGTTCTTCAGGATATCGGGCCAGCGTTTCTCAAACGTAGCAATTTCCTGATTGAATCTTGCCACTTTCTCCGGAGTATCTTCCAGTCCTCGGGATTTGGATTCGTAATGATACAGTTCCGCATACGGATTGTACACGATCAGATATCCTGCCTGTCGAAGTTTCATACAGAAATCAATATCATTAAATGCCACCTGCAGTTCTTCACTCAAACCACCGACTTTCTCAAACGCTTCCCGTTTTACCATCATACAAGCCGCAGTCACCGCACTGTAATCCTGTGCACAGATGATCCGGTGGCAGTACCCGGTAAATCCACGCTTCTGCTGTACAAAACAGTGTCCGGCGATTCCACCGAAACCTATGACCACGCCGGCATGCTGGATCGTATCATCTTCGTAATACAGTCTCGCACCCACAGCACCCACATCTTCTCTGGTACAGTAACCAAGCAGTTCCTCCAAACAATCGTCGTTGATGATCTCGGTATCGTTGTTTAGTAGCAGGAAATACTCTCCTTTGGCATACTGCACACCGAAATTATTGATGGCAGAATAATTAAAGTGGCCTTTATAATACACCACATGCACTTTCGGATTAACCGCTTCAAGCTGCTCGTAATATGCAAAAGTTTCTTTTTCTTCGCTGTTGTTCTCCACGATAATATATTCATAATTGGTATATGTGGATTTTGCTTCGATTGAATCGATACACCGTTTCAGATCATCAATATGATCTTTATTCGGAATAATGATCGAGATCAGTGGGTCATAATCCCGCAGGAATTTTGTCCGGTAGAGTCCCAGGAACTCTCCCTTGCTCACTTCCACTTTAACACCAATCCGGTCATAATGCGCCTGCACCGCCCGTTGTCCCGCATCAAATGCATACAGCTTGCTCTCCGGATTCTCCGATGTGGAATCTTCATGGCATCGCCAGTGATACAGGATCTTCGGAATATGATGGATTTTTTCCGCTCCCGCATGTTCCACACAACGGAAGATAAAGTCATAATCCTGCGCTCCGTCAAACTCTCTGCGTAACATTCCGACCTCATCAATCAACGTTTTCTTCGCCACAAACAAATGGCAAATATAATTGACCGTACACAGCAGATCCACGTTATAATCCGGTTTGAAATGTGGCTGGAAGAACTTGTGTCCGTCCATCGTCATCTTATCTTCATCCGAATATAGAACCTCTGTTTCCGGTTTCTCATTCAGTACTTTCACACACTCATACAGGGCATGTGCCGTCAGTTCGTCATCATGATCCGCAAATACCACAAACTCACCCGTTGCCGCCTCGATCGCAGCATTCGTATTTTCTGATATCTGTAACTTTTCCTGATGATCGATGACTTTGATTCTGCTCTCTTCCTTCTGTAACTGTTTTAACAGTTCCCGGATTGGAGAATCCGCACCGCTTCCATCAGACAGGCAGAGTTCCCATTTGCCATAAGTCTGCGCCTGCAGAGATTCCACCAGCGCACGGAGATATTTTTCAGGTGTTTTATAAAGCGGTACAACCACACTGAAGGTCGGTTCCCAGGAAAAATGTTCTTTTCGCTGGTGTTCCAGTTCTGCTTTACTTGGCAGATGTTTCGGAAGCCATTTCTGATAGATCACAGCTGCTTTATTTTTATTTTTCACTTTTCCGACCACTTTTTGAGCAAGTGCTGCCGGACCGTGCAGTTTCAGATAACGGCTGCCCTTTTTGCAGTATTCATTCATCTTTTCTGCGGCAAGCTGTACCGGCTGCAGGTGAATCTGTCTTCTCACCCGTATCGAACCTGCCTCAAAAACAATATAAAAATCTTTCAGCTGCTGGTAGTGCAGTTCAAAAAAGAACCCACATTTTTCTCCTACCTCTGCCTCCGGATACTGGTTCTGTACATCGACACGTTTCAGGTGCTGGATCTCACATGGAATTCTGTTTCCGCGGGAATTCTCCAGATAAACTTTTAGCGGTTTCGTATAAGCTGCCCAGCCACGCACCCGGCAGATGCCGAGTTTCCGGTCCACTTCGGAACTCTCAATGAAATACTGAGGCATACCCTGTCTTCTGATCAGCTGTTTTACCGGAATTGAAAACCAGACCTCTTTTTTCCCGTTCTCTTTCGCATAAACCACTAACTTTTTATACTGTTCCAGCTTATCTGGAAGTACAATCTCCATCTGAACACGGATCGCATCCACCAGATCCAGATCCTGAAATCGTTCCAGGGCACTGATGCGCTCCTGCTGCTTCAGATTTACCTCCAGTGATTTCCCGTCCAGTTCCGCTGCCGCGGTATGTTCCTTTGGCCAGGTGCCCTGCAGATGATAGATTTTCTCATCTGAAAGATCAAATCTTTCTTTTTCTACTACGAATACTTCTCGCTGCATAGTAATTCCTCTCTTGCATCTTTTCCTGTATTCTGAGTTACATACTGACACATCACTTTTTTATGGGCTTTTTCACCCATCTGTACTCTGGCTGTCTTCTCCTCGATCAGCGTTGTGAGCGCTTTTTTCCACTCCTCCTTGTCACTGCAAAGCCAGCCATCCACACCATTTTCGATCACGCCTTCCATCTCCCGGTTTCTGCTCATCACTGATGGCACTTTCACCAGTGCGGCTTCCATCCATTTGTTTTCGGACTTACTACAATGGAAGATACTGTCCTCCAGCGGCATCAGATTGATATCGATACCTGCCATAACAGAAGGTAACTGTTTCCAGTCCATAAACGGAAGTTTTTCCACCTTATTTCCGAATTTTTCCATTTTTCTGTCAGAGAGTACACCAACCAGCTTCAGCCGTACCTCCGGATGTTCCTTCATCACTTCCAGAATTGCTTCTTCCGCCACCTCAAAGTCCTGATCATGAGTTTTCGATCCGCTGAAGTAACCGATGGAAATATGCTCCGGGTCTTTTTCCACCTGCTCTACTGCGTCATGGGACAGAATCTGCATCTCCATGCTTGCACAATTCCGGTTGATTACCACTGGTTTTCCCGGAAATTCTCTTCGGATCTCTCCCGCCAGTGTATCAGTAGAGGTAAAATAGCCATCACACAGTTCCATACAGGAATGAATCTGTTCCGTCGTCTTTTTAAAATCTTTATACTCACTTCCTGTCAGAAAATGCAGATAAGAGATTCTTTCGTAATCAAAGATCAGATCGTCAATGTCATAATATACGTTTAATCCGGTTTTTTTCGCCTGCTCCACTACCTTGCACACCACATCTTCCCGGCTGCAACGGTAACATACAACTGCCCGGTACGCATCCCAGTCCAGATCTTCGACCTCATCCACCTGATAAAAATCCGATCCGTAACCCTGATAATGCAGCTGTTCCCTGAAATGTTCTACCCGATAACGGGAAGCAAACGAAATTTCCTCACCCACAAACAGAATCTTCTTTTCGCATACAGGCATATTCTGACACTTCAGTGTCTGTTCTGCAAACTCCTGTAATTCTTTCAGTGCTGCCTTTGCATCTGTTCCTTTCAGAACCAGACCTTTTTCGTAATGTTTTACCCGCTCCACCGGCGCACCAATCGGGAATACAGCAACCGGCATATGCATGGACATAATCTCTGAAGTTGTATACGAGAAGGTCTCCGGCCAGATGGATGGGATAAAGAACAGGTCAATATCTTCTTCCATCGTCAGTCTCGGAAGTTCATCTCTGGTATATCTTCCCGTACAGGAGAATACCGGACTGTCGATTTCTTCATCCGACACCCCGATCAGTTTCATTCGGATGTTCAGGTTCTGCATCTCGATCTCTTTTATCATCTCCTTGACAACATCCAGACCTTTTTTATAACACAGCACGCCGAGCAGACCAATGTTCAGTGTCCTGGTCGTCTTCACCTTCTTATCCAGTGCCGTCACATAATGCGGTTTGTGTGGCAGCACATGTAACTGATACAGATAAGGATAGGTCTTTTTAAATATCTGTGCCGTATCATCAGAGAATGCCAGAATCTCATCACACCGGGATAAAAACTCCCTCCAGTGTGTTCTCCATGCGGTTCCGGACTCATAGTCCAGACATGCATTGCTTCGGTTTGCCGGGATACACTGGTTACAAATCTGTGCATCCGCGCCATGACAGTATTTCCCCTGAGCATCCATCAGATTTACCGCCGGACACATGAAGAAAAAGTCATGAAGCAACATCTTCAGATGTGCCTGATGTTTTTCTTTCAGTTCAAGAATCTGATCCAGAACCTGATAGATTTTCTGATAAGTTACCAGTTCGTTGATCCAGATTTCATCCACTCTCGGAATCTCATCAAGGATCATCTCCAGATCTTTAGCAAAATACTGAACCTTATATTTTTTGTATTCATATTCCAGATAATAGCGCATATTATCGATGTCAAACTGGACAGTCAGGAAACGTTTTCCTTCTTTCAGTGCCAGTTTACGTTTCTCAATCAGATATTCCGTGGCACCACCGCCGAGGTTATGATCAAAGGCAACAATCGTCGGTACATCCAGCAACTGATTTAACAGCTGTGTTTCCACATACAGTCGGATCGTTCTTGCCGGATCTCTCCGACAGAAAGCTGCCGTATCGCTGTTATAATTCGGATGTTTCTTCGACAGTCTCTCCAGATGGCTCTTTAGCAGCCGTAATTTTTCTTCGGAAGAAAAACTTCCGCCATGTTTGTGATAAACAAACAGATTCTCCACCTGTACATTGGTATAACCTGCCTGGATCGCCCGCTGACACCAGTCATTTTCTTCTCCGTATCCTTTGTCAAAGTTCTCCTCATCCAGAAGACCTACTTCTCTGATTGCTTCCAGATTCATACCCATACAGAAACCGATACCTGTCGGCATGGTCGCATACTGCGGACGGATCTGGCGAAAAGCATCATCGATCTGCCATAATGGCATACCTTCAAAAATGACATTATCCTCACAAAAATTAGGAAAGCTGCATATGGTTCCGCAGGTCGTAAACGGTGTGGAGGATGCTACTTTTTCTTTTGTAAAGATCGGCCACATCAGTCTCTCCAGCCATCCCTCCGGCACTTCCACATCGGTATTGACCAGTGCTACATGATGCTCTGCAATTGCAAGGGCACGGTTTACAGACGGGAGGAATCCCATATTTTTCTCATTTCGAAGCAGAACCGTTCCCTCATGTTCTGCCACGTATCGCTCCAGATATTCCCGTACTGCCGGATCCGGACTCTGATCGTCCACTAGAATCAGACGGTATTTCATCTTTGTCTTTTCAATCCCCGCAAACAGCTTGTCAAAATACTGTAAGCCATTATAAATCGGGATAATAATATCTATCACTTCATCCGAAGGAATCTTCGCATCAAATACCGGCGTTTCTTCCAGATAACGTTCTTTAAAATATCGAATATTGCCGATGCTCTCCTGTCCCTCCAGTGTATACACCTGTATCTCATTACACCCCGGATCTGCAGGGATCTTGCATAACGGATATGCTTTTTCTCCGTCTACGGTGTCGTAAACAACTGCCACTTCCGTTTCCACTGGTGAATGCACCACCAGCACACAGGAAAATCCACAAGATTCTGCCTCCGGAATCTGTAAAACAGTTGCCACATCGCTTCGATATACTACAGTAATCGGTTCTTCCGCCACCACTTCCCCGTTCTGTAAAAAAGCAAGATGCGTGTTCTCCATGGCGTACGCACGGTCAAATGCCCAGCCGATGATCTGCAGCACATTATTTTCATAGCTGAAGCTGTCGATACTTCCCACACAACTCGATACCGGCTGTTCTGTCTGTTGATTTTCTGTAACCAGTGGGGCCACAGGACGTCCAAGCATCTTCTTCACCAGACGTTTTGCTCTCTGTTTCGGTCGATGCTGAAATTCCATGGCTGCCCGAAGTTCTTCCTGCCTTCTCTCTTCTTCGGCTTTTTTCGCTGCTATCCGTTCTTCTTTTTGTATCCGCTGCTGAAGTTTTCTTTCTTCTTCCCGACGTACCGCTTCTTTTCGATCCTCTTCCAGTTGGATTTCTTCTGCGATCTCTTTCTGCGACAGAAAACGAATTTGACCGGAAATTGTAATTTTCTTCAATTCTGATGGATCCGTCACATGGATAAAATATCCGCCTGCCAGATTCAGGAACACTACCGCATCCGCCGCCTTGTCGATCCGCATACCAAACGGAATTAACTCCCCATGGCATCCGCAGTCAAGTACTTCCACTTTCACCTCACAGAATGTATCACTTAACAGATTCCAGCGAATTCCGCAGATATTTCCTACTTTCTGCAGATCAAACGTAACCTGAAATCTTCCCCGATCCAATTCCACCGCCGTCTCAATACTGTTCTCTTCCGACAGTCCAGAACCTGTATCATAATACAGTTTGCTGCGAAATCGCTTTTTCTCCTGACATGCGCGCACAGTTTCTGACAAATCCACCGGAATTCTCTCTTTCCGGCATACATCCAGCGAATCGCTGCCAACATATTCATAAGTAAAATGCATTGTCCATGTCATGAAAATTTCGCTGTCCGATGGTTCTATACCGAATTCGTGATTCATATCGTCCTGTGTATACAGCGCGCCCAGTTTCGGGATTCGGTAATACAGTTCATGGATCATTCTCCACATGATAAAGGCAACCGGAACCGGAAAGTCAAAAGTCCATTCATAGTCAATGATTTCATAATCATCTCCGAACTCAAAGATATTCGCACAGATCAGATCAATGTTTGCCGGACTTACGCATTCATAATATTCCTTGCCCGGATGTTCTCCAAACACTTCCTTAAAAACTTTCGTCTGGTACTCCGGTTCTTTTTTCCGCTGTGCGAACACATGCTCATATACATGTTTCAGGGTTCTCAGAATCTCATCTGTCTGTTCTTTCTCCACAAGATCACGAATTCTGTCTTCAAGTGTTTTCCCGCTCAATACCGGATACACGATTCCCCCATTCTCATATCTGCACGGAAGATTACGAAATCCTTTTCCTGGTTTCTGCGCTCCTGTTTTTTTCAGTCCTGCTATAAAGTTTTCTGCCTCCGGGCACAGTGGTTTTTTCTCTGCCCACACACTTTCCTCTTTCCGCACCAACTGGGTCAGGGTTCGAAACTTTTTCCTGCGGCCCTGATTCAGTTTTACATATAGAATTTCTTCTTTTTCTTCAAGTTCCTGTTTTCCTGCAACCAGAAGAAAAGAATTCACAAAACGGTCCGCGATCTGTTCTTTTTTCATTGCCTCGATACCGGCGCTTTCTGAAAACAGATCCACGGTTTTGTCCGTGTAGATCGGATAATTTTTCCCATAATGATTGGTGGTCAGTGACGCATCCGTAAAGATCTCCGTTGGAAATTTATAATCCGGATACGGGTAATAAAATTTTTGAAAAGGAAATCCGCTTTTTTTCACAAGTTCCTGCAATTCTGTTTTGGAAAATGTTCTGACACTGTGATTTTCCGGATAACCATTGATTCCAAAGAAGGGAATGTCCGTATGATCTTCCGGGGCCCCGGCAAAATACTTCATTCCCAGCTTATTCTCAATTGCGATCAGCAATTTTCCTGTATTTTTCAAGTAAGAACCCATTTTCCCTAAAAATGTCTCATACGGTGTATCGCCCTCTGTAAAGCTCATGGCATATTCCAGTACTCCATTGACTACCACATAGTCATACTGCTGCCCCAGATCCATGTCATTGAGGTTTCCCACCATGATGGTCAGATTATCTTTTTTCTCATTGCGGTAATAATTGATCTGTGCTCTTCTTTTCGAGAGTTCCACAGATGTAACCTGACCTGCTTTTTCACAGAGCGTACCTGTGATTGCACCACAGCCCGCACCGATCTCCAGAACACTGTCCGATTTTTTGATCGGATACCAGTTCAGTATATTTGCTCGCAGATCTGAGAAGTGATAGATCACAGGAAAAGAAACCTGCTCACTGGAAAGATCCTCACAGGTTACTCCTTCTTTTGCCATCTTAAGCATCTGTTCTTCAATATCTCCATCTGAATACAGATCTTTTTGCGTATAATACTCTAAGTTCAGTATTGCCATTCTTTTCCTCCTCAGTTACTTTAACGTGACCTTTGAGAACAGATCAAAATATCCGACAGCTTTCTTATCTGTAATGACTGTCAGATTACATACATCATACAACCGGTGGAATACGGTAAAATCGCCATCCCGGTAACCGGTACATCCCAGACACAACATATATTCTCCGGCCTCTAACGGCATCTTCTGTGTAAAGGTGATCCGTCTGGTTTCTCCCGCCTTCTGTGTACCTACCGGTGTATTCTCATACATCGTATTGGTTCCGGTGATCTCCGTTCCTTTCAGATCTTTGATCGTGAAAGCAAAAATCGGTTCCTGGATCGTTTCATGAAAATGAATCTTCATATCCACGGAAAATTCTTCTCCCTTTTCAATCACATTCGTAACCATTCCGGACTTATCACGAATTGCAAAGTCCTGAATTTCTGCTAATTTACTTCCATATTCCAGTACTTTTGGATTCAGATTTAACTGATCTTTCGTACTCTTTTCTTCTTGTACCTCTGGCGTTTCTTCCTGCGTAGTGTTCTGTTCCCCTGGTTCATCATACTGGTTCACCAGAACACGACGATACAGATTGACCATCTCTTTCGCATCGCCTTCTGCCAGTTTTTCTCCTTTGTTTAACAGAACAACCCGGTCACAATATTTCCCGATGCTGCTCAGGTCATGACTTACAAAAAGAATGGTTTTTCCCATCTCTTTAAATTCTTCAAACTTCCGGTAACATTTCGCCTGAAAAAAGACATCTCCTACGGAAAGTGCTTCATCTACGATCAGAATTTCCGGTTCGATATTAATAGCTACCGCAAAAGCCAATCGCACAAACATACCACTGGAATACGTTTTTACCGGTTGGTGTATAAAATCTCCGATATCTGCAAAATCCAGGATATCCTGCAGTTTTGCATCGATCTCTTCTTTGCTGAATCCGATCATCTGACCGTTCAGATACACGTTTTCGATACCGGAATACTCTCCGTTGAATCCGGCTCCCAGTTCCAGCAACGCGGAGATTCTTCCATCCACCACCACTTCTCCCTGTGTGGGATTCAGTACGCCGGTGATAATTTTCAAAATCGTGGATTTACCGGAACCATTCGTTCCGATAATTCCCACGGTCTCCCCCTTTTTTACCTGAAAACTTACGTTGTTCAAAGCATAATGTTCTTTATATCTTTTTTTTCTTGTCAATCCGAGGGATTCTTTTAACCGATCCATCGGATTCTCGTACAGTTTATACATCTTACTGATGTTATTCACTGAAATTGCAATCTCTGACATCTGTAAACCTCTCTTTGATTTCTCTTAAAGTACATCTGCAAAATGTGGTTTCAGTCTCTTAAAGATCCAGGAACCAAGTGCAAACAATACTACTGTTACGATCCAGAAGTATACGGTCCATCCCCAGTGATTCCAGAACCATACGTGACCCAGCATGGAATCACGGTATCCGGTGACAATATAGTACATCGGATTCAATTTGAACAGTTTGATCAGCCACGGATAATTTGCCAGCATGTTGACATCCCACATGATTGGTGTCAGCCAGATACCTACCTGTAAGAAAATACTGATGATCTGTGTCAGATCCCGGAAGAATACAACGATCGCACTGGTCGCATATACCAGCCCCAGTGTAAACATAAATGTGCAGAGCGAATAATAAAAGATCTGCAATGTTGCCAGCGACGGCGTATAGCCATACAGGCTGCATAAAACCAGTGAAAACACAACGAAAAAGGCATGTACAAATAAAGCGGAAATCATCTTTACGATCGGCAGTACACTGATTTTAAACACTACTTTTTTAACCAGGTAGTTGTATTCCATCAGTGCATTGGTTCCACCATTCAATGCATCCTGGAAAAAGAACCATGGCACAATACCAGATACCAAATATAGAACAAATGGATAATCCGATACATTTCCTGCTTTCAGACCGACAGAAAAGACAAACCAATATACCAGAATCGTAACGATTGGCTGTACAAACGCCCATACGATTCCAAGATATGACCCTGCATACTTCGTTTTGAAGTCATTCTTTGCCAGATTCATAATCAGTTTTCTGTTCTGTAAAAGCTCGATTGGAAGTGTCAATACTTTCTTCCGGAAAACAAACGCAACCACTGCTCCACCGTCAATCAGTAACAGCATCAGAATATTTTTGATCCACAATTTCTGTGTATAATCTTTCTCGAGAACCGGATACAGTTCTTCTTTATCCAGATGCAGCCACACATAAGGATCTGTTCCATTCGTCCAGATTTTTAATGTTCCGTCATTAGCTTCCAGGCTCTCCAGTTGCTGACCTTCGATCAGCTTCGGATTCGTCATCTCCGGAATCTCTGTTTTCGTATCTTTACATCCAAGATAAACATTTTCAATCGTGAACGTTCCCGGCTGCGTGCCCAGATCCAGACGCACCATATTAAACTGAAATGGAACAGAAAAAACCAGTTCCTGACTTTCTCCAACCTGATCATACGTCTTGACCTGACTTGATTTTTCTGAAAGTTCTCCGGCCGCACTGTAATAGACCTGAATCTCCTGTTCCTTATCGCTGTTCATCGTAAGATGAAGCTCATAATTACCGCCTACACTTCCTCTGTGACATACGATCAGCACATTTAAAACCAGTAAACACAACACGCAGATACCGGCCAGAATCTTTTTCTTTCTTCCCATTTCATTTCCCTCTTATCGATTTTTGTACTCCGCAAAGCTTCCCCACTTCTGATCCTTGTCAGAGATGGTCAGTTCTTCTTTTGTCATTCCTTCCGGCATCGGCCATTCTACGCCAATCTCCGGGTCATCCCATTTCAGTCCGCCTTCATCGTTTGGGTGATAGAAATCGGTACATTTATACGCAAATTCTGCGGACTCGGACAGTACGATAAATCCATGCGCAAAATTCTTTGGAATAAAGAACTGTTTTTTATTCTCTGCGGACAGCACAACACCAAACCATTTTCCATATGTTTCAGAGCCCGGGCGCAGATCCACTGCCACATCAAAGACCTCCCCACTAACTACCCGCACCAGTTTGTCCTGGGGATAATTAATCTGAAAATGCAGTCCTCTTAAAACTCCTTTTTTGGAGCTTGACTGGTTATCCTGTACGAATTCCATATCGATTCCTGCTGCTTTATAATCATTATAATTATATGTTTCCATAAAATATCCACGTTCATCGCCAAACACTGGCGGTGTGATTACTTTCAGTCCTTCAATTTCACATGTTTCTACTGTAATTTTTCCCATTTTTTTATCCTCTCTTTAATAAAATATTCTCTCCTGCAAGCAGGTTTTAACACAAACGAGCAGTACCCTGATAAAGGATACTGCTGTTTTTATTGCATTGCATATCAATAATTGATCCAGTGAATCAATTTTGATTTCCATGATGTTTTATTATACCATCATCGTTCTTATTCTTCAACTCCAACGATTTTTTCCTGACAGACAGATTTACACAACCATTGCTTTCCATACATCAAAAACTGTAAGGATTTCCAGAATATACATGGAAATCATGATTCTTTTGCTGTATCTTTCCACTCGAAGTGTCTGTTTTCCCTTTAACATCAGCACCAACATTGGCAAAAATGGCAAAAAATATCGTCCCTGAACTCCCGCTACGTTTTTCCATTGAGGCGGTGTAAAATCAAGCCACATACTCAGCACTATTCCGCCAATCATAATCAATGACAGCATGCCAACCAGTACTTTCTGTTTATTCGTCATGTAATCCGCCTTTTTATCTGTAAATAAAGCAAATACCATACACAACAGAAATCCTGTAATATTTATCCAGGAAATTTTCACCTGAAGCCATCCCAACGACTGTCCTATGATTGTTCCCAGATAGTACTCCCCCTGTTCAAAATACGTATTAAACAGTACACCCATACTGTTTACCGGATCTTCCAGAATCTGGGCAAGAGTCCATCCTCTTTCAATATCCGAATATCCTGTTCCCGGAGCAGACGTCAGGTTTGCTACAACTGCCCCTCTCAGAAGCATTGTAACCATTCCAATCACAACTATAATCCCTATTTTTCCCGCAAGTACACCGCGCGGATTATTTGATTTGGACGATGGTATCAGGAAGACGATTCCACATACAAAGATATAAACCAGTTTACACGGTGCCATCCACATTCCGACAACAGTCAGAAATGCATAATCTTTCCACGTCACCCTCTCCTTCTCATAAATCAGGTACATTGTATAACCGATGAAAAGAAAACTGAGTGCGTTTACCGTACAGTCATAAGAATACGACGATGCAATCTCCAGACTCATCGGAAAGAGTGCAATCACCGCCATTACCATCTTTCCCCATGGCATAAAACGAACTGCCCAGAAAACACATAGCAGATAAAACAACAATGCTGTGATTTTTCCCAGATACAATGTAATCATACCATTTGCATGGAAAAGCCAACCGATTGCAATTCCGACAGCCTGCGGCAGATGCGCAACAAATGGTGCAGCCAATGGTCCTCGATTCAATGCAGCTGGTTCCTGTCCCCCTTTTCGAAGAAGCTGATTATAATAATAGGAAGCATCTGCCAGCGAAATCGCCATTTTATCCTGAATCTGTGCATCAGTCTTTCGCACCAAAACATATCCTTCTTCGTCCACGCTATTTCGAAACAGTATCTTATTCGCATCATAATATGCTGTTGCTATATGACTGTGCTCATCCGGTGCCGTATTGGGTGGAAAAAGTACAATATACATACTTCCCATAAAGAGTCCCAGAACAAGAAAATACCACTCCACTCTCTTTTCTTTTCGCATGAGCAGAAGCCCAAATGCGACAAGCGAGAGACACAGAATTACGCCCACACATGCATATATATTCTTTAAAAATGCATTTGTTGCCTGTAAGTTAAAAACCATACACCCTGTCTCGTCATTCCCGTCGGTTTTTACATGTTCTCCATAAGCCTCATAATTCGTCACCGCCGGAACAATAGCAGAATTTTCCGGGATTGTTACGTGAATAATGTACTTTTCTCCCATAATTCCTTCCAGTGGAACACTCAGATGAAATGTCTGGTAGCTATAATCCCCTACCGTATTTCCGTCAATTTCCCATTTTTGGATCTGCTCTCTGTCCGTCGCTTTCAAAAGTTCCACCTGCACAGGCTCCTCTGCCTGCTGTTCAAGTTTTCGAAACATTACATTAAACTCTGTCAGTTCGTTTTCATCAACAATAAACTGTTGTTCCATTTCACGGACCTCTATGTATCCTGTTTTGTCCTGAAACTGTTCTTCTGATGCTTCAATCTGCAGATAGGAGTGTTGGTTGTTTGCTGTTTCCCGGATTCTCCAGTAATAAACGCTCAAAAGGATTACACAGAGTCCGATCATTGCACACAGCAGACCCAACCATTTTTTATATTCTTTTTTGTTCATTTTTCCCTTCCTCTTACTACTTCTTTTCGTGTTTTTCATCATATCATTTATTCTTATTTTATACAAGTTTTCATTCTTACGTTTTTCTATCGTTCCTTGATTTTTCTATTATAACTGTTATAATGAACATGATTATATGTAACGCGTTGCCTATTTATTTTTTTCTTTCTGCAGCGTGTTATTTTTTAGGAAAGGAGTTGTTTCACAAAATATTATGAAAAACAGATTAAAACACCTGCTATGTGGCGTTTCGGCACTTTGTATGGCGGGCAGTCTGGTGTTTGCATCGCCTTCTGGGATAAGTACGGTTCAGGCAGCTACTACAGATTCTACTTTTCACAGTACAGACGGCACGATTCATTTTCTTACCTTAAATCACAATACTGATGCCATTCTCATCGAATGTGATGGAAAATTCGGTATGGTCGACTCCGGTGAAGACAATGATTATCCAGATGGCAGTGATCCCCGCTATCCTTTACGTGCAGGCATTACCAAAGGACTGGGATTCGAAAATCAGGTGATTTCCTATCTGGAAAGTATGGGTGTTACAAAAGATAACTTTGAATTCTATATAGGAACCCATCCCCACAGCGATCATATCGGATCTGCAGATGAAATCATCCGTGCATTTCATCCAAAACGTGTCTATCTGGAACCTTATTCGGACAGCGATATCACTGATTCCACACATCTGTGGGATAACCTCTACGTTTATGATCGCGCTGTTGCCGCTGCCAAGGAGACCGGGGCAACACTCATTCAGTATTTTAATACGGATGCACCACTCTATCCTGAGACAGTCACAGTAAAGGGAAGCATTGTCTGGACAGTTCCGGAGGAGCCGGAAGTCCCCAAAGAACCCGAAGAAATTCAAAAACCAGAACAGAGTACCCCGAACGATTCAGATGCAGACACCGAACTTAAAGGGGAGGATGATTCTGATGTCCCGGCGCAGGAGCCTGATACTACTGAATCTGATATTTCATCAGATTCTTCATCTGGTTCTGAATCCGAGTCAGAACCAGATGCACCGGCTGCTACCGAAGAACCAGCTATGCAGAACAACGATACTGTCACGGAAACTTCTTCTGAAACCATAAAAGATCTTTCCGCTTTTACGGAAACGCAGAGTGATGTAGTTTCACTTACAACTGTTTCAACAGCTGCAACGCCGGTCACAGAAACTTCCGCACAGAATGATGATTCAGCCTCGATCAACCCTCCGGATACGATGTCAGTTACTCTGTCCTGGGGAGATAACCAGTCTGTAACGTTAACTTCCGATACCACATCGGAACATGGATCTGTTACCAAAGTCTCTGAGAACCAGTGGGACTATGAGTTCCAGTCCATTCCCAAATACGATGATACCAAATCTGCTTATACGTATACCGTTACACCGGAAGCGGATGGTTATTCTTTCTCTAAACTTGGAGATTCTGATTATGATTTCAGTTGTGCACCCGCTGATGCTTCTGCTGAAACAACAGCCTCTACATCAGCAGAATCTCTGAATATCCACCCCCTGGACAGTGGTATTCTGGATGAAGATGTAAGTTCTTCGCTCTCCGGTACCTCAGACAATCTGGTTACTTCCAGTATTCCATCCAGCGACCGCGTAGTTGCCGGAACTGACAGTGACCCGACCAATGCAAATCAGGATGAAAAGGCAGCATCCGGACAGCGCAGTATTTATGAAAATGAAACAGGATATGTGTCCACACCAATCTTCTATTTAGGCAACAAAAATAAACTCGAAATAGAAATTATGAATTACGATGTTCCACGCCCTCAACCAGATGCCAATTACTACAGTCTTGGTGTAAAAGTAACTTCTATGCAGACCGGAACTACTGCGTTCTTGTCCGGAGACATCAATAACTATAACGGTACCGAAACAGAACTTGCAAAAAAGCTTGGGCATGTAAATCTGTTAAAGCTCGGACATCACGGTTCCTATGGCTCCAATACTGATGGTTACATTCGCTCCTTAAATCCTGACATGGCAATTCTGACAGGAACCTATACCTATGTAACCAACACCACCATAAACGGTGAATGCGGTACCCGTGACACACTGCTCGCGATGGGTGAACGTGGTACTCCATTATATGCGACCGGATGGTACACCGGCAGTCGTTCAGCTCTGGTAATTCATCTGAACCAGTCTCTAACCAATAACATCCCATCCGGAAGAAGTCTGGTAGCTATTGGCAATATTGATGGTTCCACAGTCGCTGTTTATTACGAGAATGGTCTCCCGACAGTTTGCAGTGGATGGAAAAAAGATAATTATGGCAATTATTATTATTTTCAAAACTCCTCCACTCCGCTGACGAATCAGTTTATTACAGATAATAATGCCTGGTATTATGTGAATGCCTCCGGTCAGAGAACAACCGGATGGGTCTATGCAAACGGCTGTTATTACTATCTGGACTCTTCTACCGGTGCCATGGTCACAGGATGGATTCAGCTTAATAATATCTGGTATTATCTTGGGGCAGATGGTGCTATGTACACCGGTACACATACCATCAATGGTTCCGAATATACTTTCAATTCTGACGGATCTATGGTCACATCTGCCTGGGTTGGAAATAAATATTACGGAGCTGATGGCGTATGGATTCCATATTACAAAAACGAAAACTGGAGAAAAGATACCAATGGTTACTGGTATCAGCGTCCTGATGGTACTTACCCTGTCAGTCAGTGGGAAAGTATCGATGGGCATTGGTACTATTTCAATGCCAGTGGATATATGATCAGCAACAATTGGTTAAAACTTGGAAAAACTTGGTATTATCTGAATGAGAATGGTGCTATGCATACCGGCTGGCTCCACCTGGGAGGCAGTTGGTATTATATGGACGCATCCGGTGCCATGCTTACCGGCTGGGCATATCTTGGCAATGGCTGGTACTACTTTGGTGGAAATGGTGCCATGTACCCTGGCGGTTGGCATATCATAAATAATACTTACTATTATATGCATTCC
>ERZ1673702.1757-NODE-1757-length-21435-cov-4.271983_pt1 | contig 21435 bp, 19 predicted proteins | sample MGYA00580232_ERZ1673702 | MGnify/ENA primary metagenome ERZ1673702 (study PRJEB41218, sample SAMN15661792) | gut metagenome | host: Homo sapiens | place: Canada: London | collected 2015-08-20/2019-03-30 | study: EMG produced TPA metagenomics assembly of... | reverse complement strand
ATCTGAATGGATTACAAAGTCTAAAAATAGTGTTTATTATAAAAGTGCTATTGAGACATGGACAGTTAGTGATGTAAATAAACGTAATTATGCTAGAAAAAATAAGTTAAATTATGTAGTTTTTTGGGATAACAAATTAAGAGATTTTAAACTTTGGTGTGCGATGGGATGTCCTATTGGGCATGATTACGATAAAAAATATACTTGGCTTTATAAAAAATAAGAATATGTTGCTATATTCTTATTTTTTTGTTATAATATATTTATGAGAGACAAACAATTAAGTTGGTGGAACGCCGAATATGATGAAAGTCGTACGTTCGGTGTGGGGTGGGGGAAAAGTTGGAGATTATTTCAAAGACTTACCTATCACCATAGTTTCTTTAGTGACCCGACCATTCAACGTTTGACGAGTGGTTCTATTCAAAATTCTTTTGATTTAGGTTCAATGTCTTTTCCTAGAAAACTTGCAGTACGTTTTAAGAACGAATATATCAGTAGATATGCCTTAAAAGGTCAACAAGTTATCTGGCAAGGTTATGAAGATATTGACTTTACAAAATCACTTGGTAAGGATTTTTATCACGAAGATATGATAAATGAAACAGGATGGGCTAGATGTGCTTTCAAAGGTATTGTTCCAAATAATGTATCTTATTGGAAATTAAAAATTGTAAACCCTTCAACGGGTATGCTTATCAAAACTTTCCATTTTAAGTTTACAAAATCTTTCGTAACATCACTTGATGGAAGAACGTATATGAAAGATCCTGTTTTAGATACTTTAATTATCAAAGATGGGGTTTTGGAAGAACTTGTTAAAACTAAAGATGGTAAATTTAAGAAAGGACATATTCGCTACAAGACTAAAAAGATTGGACTTGAAGCAGAATGTGAATACAGACCTGAAGTTAAAGAGGGTTACGAAAATGCAGTATGGTCTTCTAGGTGTAATTATACTGAAAGACCTAAGTTGGTGGATTTAATAACACCACCACATTTAACAAAATATGCAAAATTGCTATTGATTTTAATTAAACAGTTAGTAGATACTAACTTTGATGCGTCTTATATGACTAAAAGCTCACAAAAACCTTTGTTGCTTACAAGGTTTATGTTTGATGAGTTGGGGAACTTACAGTCAGAAGGGCATGGAATTGACAGCTTTTCTACGATGTTGTCTATCGGTTTAGGTCAAGGGCAATTATTTACTTTAATATTACAAACATTACAGCAGTTACGTGATGTTTACGGCGATTCGGTTGATAAAGTAATTCAAGGAAACGCTCAACCATTAGATGCAAAAATTGCCACGCCTAATGGTTGGAAATTGATGAAAGATATTAAAGTAGGTGATGAGATTATAACACCTCGTGACGGTATATCCCATGTTAGTGGGGTTTACCCTAAAGGTGTTCGTGATGTCTATACGATTATATGCGAAGACGGAAGTAAAACACGTTGTTGTGGCGAACACTTGTGGAAAGTGCGTGTTAGTTAAAATCAACAAAAAAGGGGAAGATTTGACCGATCTTCTCTTTTTTTATTGATTTTTTCGAGGTTTTTTGTTATAATATGAGTATAAATAAAGAGAAATTAAGAGGTAATTTATGGAATTTTTAGACTATTATTCAATAGAACATGGTGGAATGCGAAAGAAGAAATTGACGGGAACTTTTAATAATTTTACATATTTGGCTAAATATTACCAATTTCCTGTTTTTTATAGGCGTGAAATAGAATTATGGAATGAAAATCCTGATTATAAGGGTATTCCTTTGCAAATGTATATATTTTTAAACAGGCTTGAATATGTTAACAAATTACCCGATGAGTTAAGTATTTGGCAGATTATGTCAGCTATGACTATATCAGGTGTTATGAAAGGTTATAGTCGATTTAATGCAAAGCTTATGGATAAGTTTTGTAAAAAATATAATATAAAATCACTTTATGATCCCTGTTCGGGTTGGGGTGAAAGGGCTTTGTACTGTTTTTACAACAATATTAAATATTTTGGCATAGATGTTAATATGAATCTTTTCAAGGGTTATCGTGAAATGGTTGAAGATTTAAAAATGACAAATGTTAGTTTAAATTATGGTGAATCCTCATCATATGATTTAAAAGATTTAAAAACAGATGTGACTTTTACTTGTCCACCGTACTATAATACAGAAATTTATAGCGTTGATGGAATTGAAAATTATTCTTTAGATAATTTTTTGGATTGGTGGAATAATGTTATAGAAAATAGTAAATCAACTGAATCAAAATATTTTGTATTTCAAATAAATCAAAAATATAAAGAAATGATGAGTAAAATTGTTATTAAGAATGGTTTTAAATTTATTGAAGAAATAAAAGATGAAAAAATAATGAAATCGCATTTTACACCAAATAAAAAAGAATATGAAAGTGTTATGATTTTTGAGAGGATATAAGATGGTAGCTAGTGTTGAACAAAGAAAGAAAAATTTTATTGAAAAAGCTCAAGAAATACACGGTGATAAATATGATTATTCTTTAGTGGATTATAAAAATAACAGTACTAAAGTTAAAATTATTTGTCCAATTCACGGTGTTTTTGAGCAAGAACCGAGGGTTCATATAAATAATAAATGTGGTTGCCCTAATTGTGGTGGAACTAAAAAGTCTAATACTGAAGATTTTATTAAAAAGGCTAAGAAGATTCATGGTGACAAATATGATTATAGCAAGGTGAAATATAAAAATGCTAGAACTTACGTCACAGTAATTTGTCCTGAACACGGTGAATTTTCAATAACGCCTGATAATCATTTACATGGTAAAGGTTGTGCAAAATGTTACGACGAATGGCGTATAGATCATTGGCAAAATTTATCAGAAGATGAAGTAAAAATTCATAGCGAAAAAATTAAACAAGGCTATCAAAATATGAGTGAAGATTCTCGCAAAAAAATGCTTAAAAATAAATCTAAAGCTAGAATAAATTGGTGGAATAGTTTAACTGAAGAAGAAAAGAAAGAATTTGCAGAGAAAATTAAAAAAGGTCACGAAAAAGATGGTGTGACTTTTTCTGAAAAAATGCGAAATTATTGGGATAATTTATCTGATAAAGATAGAGAGCTTCACAGCCAAAAGATTAAAGAAGCTTTTCAAAATAGAACTGATGAAGAAAAGAAAGAAAGAGATTTAAAGATTAGCAAAACGTGGAATGAAAAGACTGATGAAGAAATAAAAAGAATTAAACATAAAACATATTTGACTAAGAAGAAAAATAAAACTTTTACAAATTCACCTGCTCAAGATGTTGTTGGCGAGGAATTAATAAAAGTTTTTAGTAGGGATAATGTTTTGAGCGAATATAAAGATGTTCGTTATCCATTCCCGTGTGATTTTTATATTATTAGTTTAGATTTGTTTATTGAATTAAATGCTCATTGGACTCATCATAATCATTTTTATGACAAAAATGATCCAGAGGATATTAAATTATATAATTTTTGGCTTAAAAAGTCTGAGAATAATTTTTATTATAAAAGTGCTATAGATACGTGGACTAGGCGTGATTTAATAAAACGAGAAACGGCTATTAAAAATAATTTAAATTATTTAGTTTTTTGGGACAATGATTTAAGTGATTTTTATGATTGGCTTTTGGAAATAGAAGATGAGGTGAAAAAATTATGATAAATTTAGAAGAACGAGTAATCTCCACAAAGGAGATGCTCGAGCTTTTAAATAGCGGGAAAAAGGTTGAAATTGTTGGGATAGAATCCAACCCCGAATTATTTGAAAATTATACTGAAGAGGAAAAAAAATTTGTTGAAGATCACAGGGTTGGCTTGAGGGTCGATAATATAGAATATGATTGTGATGAAGAAGTGCAGTGTATCATGGTGGATAGCGATGATCATTTGTATTTGACGGATGATATGATTCCGACACACAATACTAGCAACGTCATTTTCTTAAAAAGTACAGATGATAGCATGATTGATACGTTGTCAAAGATGAGTGGTACTACTCACCGTGTTAGAATAAAGAGTAAAACTGTCGCAACAGATTTAAAGAAAATGTGGATGAAGAACGAAGGAACTGTCAGCTACACTCCTTCTGTTGAAGAAGAACCAGTAATTACGCCTAATGATATGTTTTTCATTGGTGAAAGAAACTCAATGGTATTTCGTGCAGGATGTTCTCCTATTTGGAACAAAAATGCTACAATACTTCCTATGAGTTTTAAGTTATTCAGCAATAAAATAATTCATTTTGGTCATGATTATTCACTTCAAACAATTCCTACATTATCAGTTGCAAAAGATTTTGATGTAACTCAAAACCAAATTAATTTTGATGCTATGATTGCGAAAAGAATGGAACAATCTATGGAAGCCGAAGATTCTATTGAGCTTTATAAAAAATTATTTGGTCTCAATGAATATACTTTTTCTCTTATTAATCAAGAAGATAGATCAAATGATATAATGAATTTAATTAATCTTCAATGTAGGGAAAATAATGAATTAGCTGAAGAAGCTGATATGGAAGCACAAGAGGATGCTTATTATAAAAAAATGGTTGAAACTGAGGAAAATACTGAAGTTACTCAAGAAATGTATAAACAACTTGAAAAATCCAATGCTAGAAAAATTCCTCGTTTTGCGAATAATACAGTCTCTCCAGCTGATTTAGTAGATGATGGTGGTGGCGTTCAAAGAGGTTTGAAAGCCAGAATTTGCAGAGCATTTGAAGCATGTAGACCTAAGATGGAAGCTGATATTAAGCATTTTAAAATGGATGGAAAAAATTTATGTGGATTAGATGGAACTCCTTATATTATTTGGAGAGATAATTCTGATATCGCTAATGCACTTATAGAGCAAAGTAAAAAAGCAGATTCTACAACTTATGTAGAAGATAAAAAGGATTTAGATAATGTACCTAAATTTAATTATGACGTTCAAGATGCTTTCATTAAGTTTTTAGCAGGTTGCGAAAAATGGGATTTTGCTAATGGAGAATTTGATCGTCAAATGGGTCAATTGGTTGATGTGGTGTAATATATATTGTATATTGTATGTTTGTTTTTATTTAACATATATGTTATAATATATACAAGAATCTTAGGAACTAGGGGGGGGATAGCTTGGTAAATTTATGTAACCTCTGGTATTTAAAAAATTAGTTTTAAATATTAAGTATACATATTACCCAAGAATCTTGTGATTTTAGTTACAAGAAGTTCAGGTGGTATAGCCTGAAGATATTGCTTATTGACAATTTTGGAAAGATAGATTAAAATATAAATATGAAATGACTTTCCATTTTAAATCAGAAAATTGAATGGAAAAAAAATATTTATCGAATTTCATTTCGATTGATGTGTTAAAGCCAATTCGGGTTAAGTGTAGTTAAATGCTACCCATATCATATATGTTCTTTTTGATTAGATACCCGAATTGGGTATCTAATTTTTTTATAAAAATGAAAGGTGGTATATATGCAAATAAGTTCTGCTGATAAGAATAGGTATTTTTATGAATACGCTTTCTGGGATTATATCAATGCTTATAACCAATCTCAAATTAAAGATGAGCGTATTGATAGAGTTATCAGAGTTTCTGAGGCTCGTTCTATGAGAAAACGCCTTGGGGATAGTTTAAAAGCTAAAGGCAAAACAATGTCAAATGCTGGTGGGCTTTTTATTAATAGTTTGGATGATATAATGAGAGACGCAAAAGGCGTTACTCTTTATTCTGATGGTTATATTTCAAACAAAACTCAGTTAAATAATTTTATTAATATGGTTGGTTTGAAAAAAGGGAGCGACAATGTTTATGATGAAAATTCTTATCTTCCAATAAGTCCTTATGATCCACGATTTTCGTGGAGACGTGCTTTGGTTGAAAATGGAAGTAGACTTTGTTCTGTTAAATCAACTGAAGTTGAAGATGTAAATGATTTAACTAAAGATTTTAGAAAATGTCGTTCGATTAGTTTTTATTCACAACCTTATCAAACGACTAAAAATGATGTAACTTATTACACTGCGAATGAATCAGGGGTAAATGTTATTGATACTGACGATATGAGTGGTGTGACAAGACTTGCTAAATATATGACTAGAGAAGAATATGCTGACGCTAGTGTTTGGCTTGAAAGAGAAATTGATTCTTTATCTGAATCAAAAGATTTAAGTCATGATGAAATAAGAAACATTATTCTTCAAAAGAGTAAACAAGCCCAAAAGTCTGCTGCGATTTTAAAGGGTTTATCTGATATGGGAAGACCTTATGAAATTTCTCGTGATGAATATCCGGGTCAATTAAAAGCTACTGTTAATAACACTAAGCTCAATGTAAGAATTACTGAAAAGGTCGGAACTGAAGACTATTTAGGTTCTGTTTATGATGATGGTGCAAGATATTTGTTCTCAACAACTAAAAAAGACGGTAATAGTTTTGTTATGCACAACCCAACACCTCAAGACTCTTTAAATTTAGTAAGATTTGCACTTGGAGAACCTGTTAAAAGGCTTGATAGCAATAAACTCGTTGGTGAATATGAACAATTAGAGCGTGGGGTTGGTAGAGGTAAGAGAGAATATAATTCAGCTTATAGAACTTCTACAGGTTTTACTGCAACATATGGTGATATTCAAGTAAAAGATGCAGAAGAAGCGACTCAAGAAGAAGCTTATAGGAATAAAGTAAGAATTATAGCCTCAACTACTAATCGTATGGGTGAAACTACTTTTATGCCTGATGAAGAATCAGCTAAAGATTATTTAAATCTTGCTATTGAAAATGCTAAAAATAATTACACTGAACAGCTTAATGTTGATAAATTAATTGAGACTATTAATAAAGGTGAAGATTTTCAATTAAGTGGTAATCCGGATATTGCCGTTATTCAACAAGGTTATATTGATGTTTTAACGGGTAGAAATGATAGTTTATTAATTCCTAAATATCAAAGTCTTGAAGATGAAGAAAAAGAAGCTGATGATGTAAATTCTAATCTAGCATTAGAAGAATCAATGGACGCTCTTAAGTATTATGATGTTGTTGAAAATTCTAAAGAAGATATAGTTAGAATGCATGCAAGGGATTCATTGGATACCACATTTGGTTCTTTAGAATTAAATTCTGATAATAAAAGATTTGACCCTGTAAATGTTGCTAAATTTTACGAAAGTGGTTATGGTTTATATCGTAACAACAGAGACGTTTTCAGAGCTATGCAAGTTTTAGATATAAACCCTGATGAATTATTAGGTAATGATTTTTACAATAAAACAGTCAAAGATCGTATGATTAAATTTGACGAAGAAAATAGTAAAAAAATGAAAGATATTGACGATCCATTTGTTCAAGATATGTATAAAACAGTTAAACAATCATTAATAACTAAAGGCTTGAGATTTAATGAAGATGATGTTTTATTAGATGATAATGGAGTTGTTAAATATAAAGCTTATTTAAGATCTACTGAACAAGTTAAGGATAAAGATGGTAAGGAAAGAGAACCTCGTGAATTAACTGGTTTCATTGGTCAAATATTTACACCTGATGAAGATGGTGTTGTTACTACTAGATATGCTGGAAGCGATAATTATGCGTTTGTTCCTTCTTATTCTGCACATATAAAATTCCAAAATTTTGGTGAAAATAAATCAATGGAAGAAAGAACGCTTTTAACAGGATATCGTGAAAAAATGAAGGAGTCTATTAGATATTCTTTAAATCAAGATATTTTGAATTTAAAAACAGGACATACTGAAATTGGTTCTACAACAAGTCTTAATAATACTTATAAGACTTTTGATAGTGAACGTTATGATGTAAATTTTAGAGAAAACTATCTTGAACAAGGTATGCCTGAAGATGTTTTAAAAGCTATAATTAAAACGCAAGCACAAAGAGTTAGATATTCTAATGATATTCGTGATAATTCTAGTATGACTGCTGATTTTAGGGCACATCAATATAATTATGATTATGCTAATGATAATTATGGCGATCCTTATATTTTAACTGGTTGTAGAAATATTTCGGTTTTAACTAAGCAATCTGATGGTTATTTTGACCCTATTGCTACTACAAGTACAACAAAGAATCAAGGTGCTGTAAGATATTTAGTTGAAGGAACTGAAATTAATGAGGATAAAACTATAAAACCTGGTGCTAAAGATGCACGTTGTGCTATTATGTCTCATGAAATTTCAAAATATTCTCAATTTGACCCATTTGATAGACAATGTATGATGATTTCTAACTTATTGCAAGCAAATTCTGTAAGTGAACCTGTTAAGTCTATGGACGTTACGCTTGGTGGTCTTACTCAAGATGATGCTATTGTAATTTCTAAAAGATTTGCTGAAAAATATCCTATGCGAAAAGCTGATGGAAGTTTGAGACCACTTATGAAACAAGATAAATTATCAGATATGCACGGAAATAAAGGTGTTATATCTTATGTAATGGATACTGATAAATCTTGGGATGAGATTAAGCAAAATTCGATTGCAAATGGTTTTGAGGAATTAAGACTTGAAAGTTTGAAAAAAGCTTATGAATTTTGCAAGCAAAATAAAGACGTTGATGTTTTTATGGCACCATTCACTCAACCTTCGAGATTTAATGCAGGAACTGCACGTGAGAAGTTAAATGATAGTTTTACTACTAAAGATAGTAACGGTTTTGATGTTATAGGTGGTGGAGGAAAGGCAAAATTTATAATTACTGATAAATCTGCTGAATCTAAGACACATATTTATGATGACGAAGCTGTTTTAAAGGGTAAAGGTCGTAGAATGAGTGGTCAAATTGCTTGGGCTTTAACAAGTAAAGGTGCTTCAAATATTATGAGAGAATGTTTCGGTAATAACGCTGATAGTTTATTAAATGCTCGTGAGTATTTTATTACAACAGGCTTAGATATTACTGAAACAGGCGATATAATTAAAGGTTATAAACCTCACAAAAATGAAGAACGTGTTGTTTTTAAAATGCCTGAATTAGAATATAAAGAACTTAAATCAGGTACAAAAGTTGACACTAAAAAAATGTGTGATGATTTTTGTAAGCAATTAACTCAACGTGGTGGAATTATGGAACTTCCATTTCCTTTGAAATATCCTACTGGTGAAGATATTGCACTACTTAATAAGGATAAGACTGATGTAATTTATAAACAAGCCGAATGGGAAAGAAAAGGATATACTAGAAAAGATGGTGTATATGTACGACCTACTACAATTAAAAGAAATGAAGATTTGTTAGAAAAAACTTCATGGGGCTTACCTGTTATGAGTTCTCACCTAAGAAGTGGACAAGAATTAATTGACGGTAGTGTTGTGATTCATGATTACACTAATAAATACGTTAACGTATTTAAAGAATCTTTGAATTATCGTGAAAATGAGAAACTTTTAAAAGAAGCAACAACTGATGAAGAAAAAGCACAAATACAAGCAAAGATGAATAACGCACAAAGTCGTTGTCAAGAAGCTTTTAATTCTATTACTGAAGACATTAAGCAAAGAAAGTTTACAGGCAAGAATAATATGTTTAAAGAGGAATTAATGGCACACAAGATGAGCAAATCAGCTTCAGCTGTTTGGTCGCCAGATCCTAGTCTTAAAATTGACGAAATTGGCGTTGGTGTAGATATTGCTAAAAAACTTGGTGTGAAAGCTGAAGATGTTGAAAAAGGTGAAGCTTATTTGTTGGTTGTTCGTGACCCAGTTCTTAGAAATTCTAACGTGAGATATTTGAAAGTTAAAATTGATCCTAGTTTGAGTGGTTGTTCTATCAATCCTAATATGGATGTGCCTTTTAGCGGCGATTTTGATGGTGATGTCGCAGGTGTATTCAACTTACAAGACGAAGAATCTAAAAAAGAAGCAAAGAGACTTTTTGGAGTTCAAGCTAATTTATTAGATTTAGGAACGAAAACTAAGGTTTTTGATAAAGAACAAAATAAAGAAGTTGAAGTTTATCCTTTGAATATGAATAATGGATTAGATATAAAAGTTGCTATGCATTACAATCCTGAATTGGCTGATAAATGGAACGAGTTGACTTTAAGGGCTAATAAACTTCATAATGATATTAAAGAAGGTAAGGTTGTAGGTTCTGTTAAAAAAGAACAATTAGGTGATGAATTAATCGATGAATTAAGTGATTTTTATCAACAATGTTCTGTAGAATCTGTGGATAAAGCACACATTAATTATGCTAGTGTTGATAGACATTTAGATTCTGTTTATAACGCTTGTATTAAAACAGGAGCTAAAGGCAGCCCTAAGAAGATAGATTCTTATATGCAATATTTAGGCGTTGGTGGTTGTAAATGTAATGAAGATGGTATTGATAAAAGAAATTTAAAAGAGTTTGATCAAACTCTTGCAACTCGTGAAATGAATCAAGGTGTAATGTTTGCTACAAACACTAAAAATATTGGTACTGGATTTGCTGGTGCTGTTTCCCAACGTGCTATTCGTGCTGTAGGGGATAAGGATGCTGAAATTATAACAGAGTTAACATATCCAGTAACTCAAGCAATATTGCAATCAAAACACGATCCAGTGGATGCTGAAAGACGTTTTTCACTTTTAATGAGACCTGTTAGACAGCTTTGGGATGGTCGTGGTGTAAGCTATAACGAAAAAACTAATAGTTGGAAAGCAACAGCTGATAGAGTTTCTCCTGAAGAATGGAAGAAATCTTTTAAAGAACTTTATAAATCTGATGTGGGTCTTGGAGTAGATATCAATGATGAATATGTTGATAAATTAGCTGACATAATGAGTGAAAATAATGTTATGAAATCAGTTGAAATTGATAGAGAAACAGGTTTTGCTGAAGGTTGTAGTTTATATAGATTAGCTTATAGTGGTGATTTTGATACTGCTGTTTCACTTGCTGATGAAAGTAAGAATTTGTTTGACGGGAATAATAGTCAAATGTTCACACCATTTACGGTTTTAAATAATAAAAAGATAGTTGAAGGCGAAAAAACCGAACGTGAGGTTTCTTCGCTAACAAAATCAGATGTTTTAGTTGACGGTAAAGCTAAAAAACCGTCTTACAGAAAACCTATAACATATGATGTAAAAGACGATTTTGTGATGCCTGAGTTTTCTAATGAAGCTGAAGGGGATATGGAAATTTAAAAAAAAATTAAGTGAGAATTCTCGGCAATTAAATTGCCGAGTGGCTCACCTTATACAGAAAGGATTTTTGCTATGACAGATTTTGATGAAAAAGATTTCGAAAGATTTAGTGAAGAAATATTTGATGAAATCGAGCCTATTGAGTTAACGGATGAGGATTTGGATATTTGTTGGCTCACAAGTGATGACGATTATATAGACAAATATGATTTATCGTCACGAATTAAACATACTAGATCTCTTATAGATACTTTAGGAAATGTTTACGATAACCCTGAACATGAATTGAGGGATTATGCTTTAGATGAAGGGGATAAGAAAATTCAAAATAATTTAAGAAGTATGCGAGATATTTTAGGTGTAAACGAAGAAGATTTAGAAAATTTGAACGAAATTGATAGTCTCAAACTTTTAAGTGATCGTTATAAGGATTTTCAGGATTGGGATAAGTTAGATATTCCTTCAGATAAAGTTGAACTTTTTGCTGAGGGTGTAGAAAATAAAAATGAGACTATTATTAATTTTACTAAAAATAGACTTAAAGGCTTGGAAAAATCACGAAATCACAAGTCTTATGATTTAATTGAAGCTAAAAGACCGAATGAAGGTTTGGATTTAAAAAATATTAACATATCAAAAGAGCCAGAAAACAAGGAATATGAGGCTTTTTTTGAAAATGTAATAAATCCAGAATTAAACAATAAATACAAAGAAGAATTTAAGTATTTTGATGAGGAACGTGAGAAGAATCCGCCTCAAAAAAGTTCGTATACTAAAGAGGGTTTGATTGAAGAAGCCAACGAAATATTATCTGAAGAAGCTAATGAAATATTGTCGAAAGAAGCAAGAAAAGCACTTGAGGAAGAAAGACAATATGAAATGTGGCAAGAAATTAAAAAAATGAAAGACGAAGAAGGTTTTGAGTTTTAAGGGGTGTTTTTATGAAAATCAAATACGATACAGAAAAATACACGGTAAAAGGTTCTGAAAAAGATGCAGTCGAATTGGATCGATTTCAAAAGCAAATAGATGAATATTATATGAATATGTCATCTTTTGAAACAAACAGTATTAAATGGCTTGATAAAAACGGTGATCGTGAAAATATGCAGAAATTTAATGCTGAATTTCAAAAAAGAATGTTAGTTTTGTGTGCAGCTCCTCTTGCAAGAGGTGTTAATTCCAGAAACATTGCTGTTTCTTGTGGTATGTTTATCGGTATGGCTCTTGGTAGTGGAGGATTTTCTTCCCTTATTAAACAAAAGATAGCAGATAATAAAGTTAAATCTAAGGGTGGAGAAATGAATTTTCAAGATAATGCAGGTAATTTTGAAAAAGCCGCTGTCGAATGGCTTAGAAAAAGCTGCAATGGTGGTAGAGTTCCATTTACTGAAGAAAGTGCCGCTTGTATGAATATTGCATTAGCCAGAGAGGCACATGATAAAATGTGTGAATGTAATGGTGATGTCAAAGAGGTTATGAAAGAATACGAAAAACGACAAAGAATTTTAAAGACTTTGTGTAAAGTTGATGGAATTGATGAAGAAAAACTTTCAAAAGCAACGTTTATGATGTGTGGAAGACTTGCTGATAAAGACCCTAGTGTAAAAGCGTTGTTTAAAGAAACTTCTTTAGCTGATGATATTATAAAGACAAATGAAAAAGTGACTTATGATAAAAATTTTGATGAACAAATTGTTACAACTTATGATGGTGAATTATTAGGTAGAAATGGTAAACCTATTACTAAACTTAATTTAAAAGAGCCTTTAAATGCAACTAAAACTTCGATATTATTTTGTGCAACACTTTCTGAAAAATTATCTAAGATGAGTCCTGAAGATTTTAATAAAAATAGTAAATATTTTTCTAAACTTATGGAGCAAGTGGATTCTTGTAATTTTGATAATATAGACGATAAAAAAATTAAAATAATTGCGAAAGTTGCTTCTGAAGATGGTGTCCCTAATAAGATTTTTAAAGATTTTAATGCTGAAGATATAGTTAAAGAAAGTAAGATGTTTCCACCTTACAATTTAAATCATAAATTTGGTATTTCTGAATCAATGCAGTTGGGATTTGCAAGGGCTTTAGATACTTATTCTAAACAAAGTCCAGAACACGCTAAGGCTATTGAAAATTTTAAAGTTCAAAATAGGATGGGTAAATACTCTGATTCATTATATGATGATTTCTATGATAACCAAAAGGAAGATGAGGAGATAGAATTATGATTACGAACGAAGATAATAAAGTTAAAAAGGCGAAAAAACAAGAATCAAGCGATAAATTTAGTGGTGGCATAAATCTAGCACCGGGTAGTGATGAATATAATGAATACATTATGGATCACAAGGATATAGATGAATTTCAACAAGAAGATATAAAACTTGCTAACGCTAATATGAGAACGCCTGAAGTTGTGTCTGAAATAGATGAAGACCATGCTGAAAGGCAAAAATTTATCGAAGATGAACGTGCGATTCTTTTAGGTGAAAAACAAGAAGATTTAAATTATTTTAATGATAACTATGTTAAAAGACGTGGTATTAAGAGAAGAAATGTTAAAAACGTTCTTAAAAAAGGTAAAGAACGAGCACTTTTAACAGAAACGTTGGAAGATGATTTATTTGTTGAACATAATTTGCCTGGTATACTTGAAACAGATCTTCATTGTGAAGAAAACACTTTAGAAGATTTTTACTATGGTGATAGTCTTTTAGATGAATATTTGTAAATAATTACCTACGATTGAAAAAAATCGTAGGTTTTTTGTGTTTTTTTTCAAAAAGTTGTGAAAATACTTGTGAAATGTATTGCTTTTGTTTTTTTTGTATGTTATAATATCAATATAAGGTAAAAACGATGTAAGGGTTGGAGGTTTTTAAAGTATGAATAAACCTTTGAAAAAGACGCTTTTAATTTGTGCTTTAGCGTGTTGTGTTATAGTTCCCCGAAAGTCTTTTGCTGATGGCGAATTAAATTTGCAAACAGATAAAGTTGAAACATATACACACAATTTACGTGCAGGACATGTTAAAGGTACTTATGATCACAAATCTTCTGTAGGTAAAATAACTGAAAAAGCTTATATTCAAACTGTTGCACCTCACGAGAAGATTGATGCTAAAATTTTTGAAAAACAAAAGGTTAGACCTGTTCAAAAATCTTATAAAAAACCTGTTTACAATAAACCTGTTCAAAAGGTTCAGGTAAGACCTTCTTTTAAACCAACTGAAGTAAAAGCTGAGGTAAAAAAAGAGGTTAAACAGGTTCCAAAGACATCAGAAGATTTAAATAAAAAAATTTCTGAGTATGAACAAAGAGAACAACACTATAAAGAGTTAATAAATAAATTACAAAATGAATTAAAAGATTGTGGTGGTTCTTCTGTCGATATTAGTGATGATAAAGATCCTAATAAAAAAGATGAAGACACTACTACTACTAGTCCCGAAGATAATGAGAATGACAATTCCCAAAATACACCTAATCAAACAGACGGAAATAAAAATAATACATCTTCTAAAAAAACATCCGTAGATTTGGATACAGGTGTGAGTCAATTTCTTATTGGTGGGATTGGTACAATGACTCTTAGTAGTGCTGGTATAATAGCTTTATTGTTTAAACGTGACGAAGATGATATCTAGTCACAAAAATATGTAGAAATGTGAAAGGAAAAGAACATTTATGAACAAAACACAATTAAAACAAGCAGTACATGCTGAATTTGAAAAAGAAAACTTAAACAAAAGACAAGCATCAGATATCGTTGATTTTATTATCGACACAATTTCTGACGCAGTTAGAGCAGGGGATGTTGTAACAATTCAAAACTTTGCTACTTTCAAGAAAGTACACAGAGACGCAAGAGTTGCACATAACCCTAGAACTAGAGAAGAAGTTAAAGTTGATGCTTATGACACAATGGTTGTAAGACCAGCAAGTGCTATGAAAAAATTATAGAAATAAGGCGATAAATAAGCAGTTACTGAATGGAATCAGCTGCTTATTTTTTTGTTGCAAATACACTTGTTTTTATGAATTGTTTGAGTGTATTTGCAACAAAATATTATAAAAATTCTAAAAACGCTTATTATTCCATATAAACCCTTGATTTTTGTGTGTTATTTTGTTATAATATTATTGTAAAATAACGAAAGGATTTGGTATTATGCGTTATAATATAGTTCCTTTTAAAAATGATAAGTTTATTGTTGTAAATAATGATAATAAAATATTAGACGATAATGATGGTTTTGGTTATAAAACTGAAAAATTGGCTGATATTATATATAGAAGAAAAAATCGTAAAGTTTATTTTAAAAAATATAAGTATTATAAAACTAAAAGAGTAAATAAGTTTACCGAAAATTATTATGACGAGTTATTGGAATTTAATAATAATTTAGTTCTTGATGATTTAACCGGGAAAGAATTGCTTGAATTTTTTAATGCTTATTTGGAAGATAACGACATTAATCATATTGGCTTAAAAGTTGCAGATATTTTACGATTTAGTAGTATTTTCGAAAATAAACGCTTTGTTAAAAGGAAAAATTAGGAGAAAAAGATGAAAAAAATAATTTATTTGATTTCTTCAGTTTTTTGCGACACTGTTTTGCTTAAAATTGAAGAAAAAAGTATATATGAAAGTGATAAAGAATTTTTAGATATAAATGAAATAAGTGAGTTTGCAAAATTAAGTTGCATTGCTGCGAAGATTATAGACTCAAACCTCACAGAATCGATTTTAACGCTCTTAAAACCATATGAGGTAGATTATATGGTCTATAAGGATAAAGATGCTGTAATGGCTCTTATAGACGTTATAGAGGGCAAAAAAATATCTGAAAATGTACTGAAGAATGAAACAGATAACGAAATAGGTGACGAGTATCAAGAAGATGAGAAGAAAACAGAAAAGGAAACAAAAGACGAAAAGACGCCTAAGAATGATAAAAAAAGATTAGTTTCTTTAAGTTTAAAAAACAATTTTCAAGAGCTTTTAAATACTATTGATGTTGAAAATATCGCTGTTAAATCAAAGGCTGAAATAGATCTACCTGATAGTGTTTGGCTTTATGATAATTTTATTTTTATAACTAAGAATAATAAAATTATTGTTCCTAAAGGTGCTAAAGCTATTTATGGTGAAGATAGTAGCAAGAGATTTTCAAAAGATGCTAGTGAAAAGCGTGCATTATATATAAATAGTGATAATGTCGTAAACGAAACACTTGAATTTGATTCGATTTCTGGTGTTTGTCAGTTTTTATTAAATAAAAAAGTTAATGGTTGGACGTCTTTTGCAAATTTAGAGGGAAAATTATTAACAGAATATAGATAATATTATTCGGTAGAAAAAGTCTGCCGAATAATTTATTTTTAAGATTGGGAGGGGATGATGTGAATCAGAATTATTTAAATTTATGTAGTATTTTATCGGTCTTTTTTTTATTTTTATTTTTCATATAATTAAAAAAATAATCCTTGCAGTTTATTCTGCAAGGATTTTCTTATAAATCACATTCTGAGAAATTATTTTCTAATAGCCAACTAATGTCTTCAGTATTATCATAAGCGTAAATTTCATTTTCTTTACATAACTTTAATAATTGTTTTGGTTTGGTTTCAATGATTTTTTTCAAAAGTTCTTTGTCGCATTTGCTCTCATAGAATTTTATATCTCGTTTTAGCGCTTTTTGTAAATTTTCTATACCGTATATTGTGAAAGTGTCAAAAGCTTCATCACATATTTCATGATGTTCTAAGTTATAAGCATTTATTTCTATAGATTTTTCCGTATCTTGTATTGCTATTGTTCTTAGTTCATTATTTTCATAACTTGCTGCTATTTCAATCAATCCGTTTTCGAATAATTCAAATCCTGGTTCATAATCTACATAGTCGAAAAGCAATGATAATCCATTTATTTCTTGTTTTTCTTTATCAGTTAGTGTTTCAAAATTTTCAAAATAATGTTCTAGTGTAGAATAAAGTGACCACCTCTCAGATGTTGAAAATGCAAGTTCTTTGTCAAAATCAACATCAATTGGGTCAATGATTAAATAACCATAATCGAAGTTTTTGGATTCTTTTAATAATTTTTTAACAGTTTTTAATGTTGTATTACTGTTATTTTTTCTGATTGTTAGTGTTCCGTGTGCGTCTGATGGGTTTGCCATAAATTTTCTCCTTTTTTGTTTTGTATAATATTTAATGGGCGAGAGTCTAATCTACGCCCACGATATAACTTTCTAGCATTAATGAATACTCGTAGTCTTCAGTTTCTTTGTCTAAAAAATTATAAATAAGATTGCTTAGCTCTTTTATTTTTTTGTTACCTAGACTTTCTTCTAAAGTGTGTTCATCATAAGCAAAATTAATGTTATCCCAATAATCTTCATCAATCGTTTCAACGATCCATTCTCCACAGTTTTGTGGAATTTTAGGTTTTTCGAACTCAACTATCCAAAATTCCTTTATTGTGGACACAGATATAAACTCAGAATGATTACATGAATCCATTAATTCCACTAATTCTTCTGCAAAAATATTTTGATCAGGGATATAGTCGGAGTTATCTATGTTTTCGTTAAACTCTCTTAAAATCTTTAGACCTTCAACTTTTGCTTTATCAAAGCTATCGAACATCTCGTTCAAATACGTTCCCTTATCTCCATAAAGGCTACAACAATATGTTTTGTTTTTATCCATGAATTCTCTCCTTTTTTATAATAATATTTAAAAAAGTGCTAAGTTTTTATCTTAGCACTAATTTGTTTAATATTCGTATCTTAGTTCATGTTTTTTGCACCATTTAAGGTTATCTTCGTCATAAAGTATAGCATCTTCTAGTAATTCTTTTGATACTTCTTTTTTATGTTTTTTGATAAAATCCACTAATGGTGAAATTTCATCATAATCATTGTCTATGTTATATCCAACGCTGAAATAGCTGATCGCATCTTTATAAAGATCGTAGAAGTGATTTACGATTTTCTTTAATTTTTCACAAGGAATGTAATCTTTTGGTATATCTTCTGGGTTTAATTGTTTCACTGCTGATATCAAATCTTTAAATTCATGTTCAGTGCATCCTATTAATTCAGCATAATTTTTAACTTCTTTAATATTGTTATTAACAAAATACCTCATAAGTGCGATTTCATTTTTTTCTATATTGTATTTTAAAGGTTTTTGAATATCTTTAAATTTTATTACTAAAGTATTATCTTGTAATTCACCATATGCACAAAGATATATTGCCTGAATATAGTTTATAAGATTTTTTTCTTTTTTTATTCTTTGTTCTAAGTTGTTGTGATAATTCCAACAGAAATTATTATCTCTTTTTTCAATTTCAATTAATTTGTTCCATACTTCTTCGATTGTTTTTGGTTCAATGTTTTTAACAGATTTTATATAATCGCTTAAATTTTTTAAGTGATTACAGTCTTCGTCTTTTATTGAATTTTCTAGGATTTCAAATAACTCTTGACTATATTTTTCATTTATTAAGTTAAAGTAGTCTCCTGTGATTTGAATGTCTTTTTGATATAATGAGTTGTCTTTTATTTTATAAAAAGCTAATTTATCTGGGACATAATAAACTGCATTTTCTTCCCAACCTAAGATTTTTCTAAGATTAATAATTTTGTCATGAATTTTTACAAAATTATTTTCTTGATAAAATGACGGTTCTCCAGTACTTTCAATAGCTATATACGGAATATCGTCTGTCGGTTTATTTTCAATAGTGACACACGGAATATCATCTACTGGGGAATCTTTTAGAAATTCTACAAATCCGTCCATGTTAAATTCGTTATTTAGGTGGAGTTCTTTTTTACAAGTACAATGCTCACAATGACATTCTTTTACATTATTATTTTCATCATATTTGCCGTAGCCGTCAAATTCTTGATTCATACCGTATTTATCTTGTTTAGTGTTTTGTGTGATTTTTAATTGTGCTGTGTTTAATAAAGATTTAAATGCTGATGTTGTATAATATTCTTCATCATTGATAGTATAGAAGTAATTTTTTTGTTTATTCTTTATAGTATTTTCAAAATCTTTGCCTGACAATTCATTTATTTCTTGTCCGACTAATTTGTTTAAATCTATTTCTTCAATTACATTAATGTGTATTTTGATATTTTCTTTATTTAGTTTTTTTATTGTATCTTTTGTTAGTTTCATATTTTTCTCCTTTTTGATTTGGGGAAGATGAGGGGTTTATTCCTCATCTATCCAGTCTTTTTCTTCATATTTTTCATTATCTAAAGGTTCAAATTCTTCTTCTGGAGAATCTTTGTCAAATTCCTCCATAACATATTCTTCTTCATCAGAAATTACAAGTTCGTCATCGTCTGAGGGGTAGCGTTCTTTAATAAGTTTTTCGGCAATTTCAGAATTTGAAGGTTTTTTGTCATTACTTCCGAAATAATGTTCTTCAATAATTTCAGAATCTTCAGGCGAAATATCTTCATCAATTTCTTCAGGTTCTAGTTCTTCATCATCTAGGAGATAACATTCTTCAACGTCTTCAGAATTTTTTGGAGACAATGTATCATATATTTCTTCAAAATCTGCTTCAGGGTTCATATTAAATATTAGCATTGCTTTATCATCAATAGTTATTAAATCTTTTGGATCATCTACAATTACAGGTTTTTTATAGTTATAGTAGAATGCTAATTTTACTTGATCATTAATCCATTTTTTTAATTTATTAGGATCGATTGGAACGTATTTTTGATTTTGTTCCATTTTTCTTTCTGATTTTAAATGTTCTTGATATTTCTTTAGTATAAATTCAGGATCTTTGTTTACTAATTTGAAGAAATCTTTTAATTCATCATCAGTAAATTCTCCTGGTTTTCCAAATACAACTAAAGGGTCGCCGAAAATTTCTTTATCATTATTACATTGAGAGATAAAGTATTTATTTTCTATATTCTCTCCTTCTTGATGAGAAAATAGCTCTAATATATTTTTGTCCATTTCTCCTGTGTCTAAACCTTTCAAACTATCTAAATGGAGTGTGAATGTTTCAGTTGTTACTTTTTTCATAGTAATCTTGATTTTGTTCATTTTTAATTTTTCAATTAGTTCTTCTGTAATTTTCATAAAAATCACGCCTTTCTTTGTTTTATAACTATATTATACCATAGAATAATTATGAAACCATGACATTTTCTATTTTTTAAAAAAAAATTATTTGTTGAAATTATCACGTTTTTGATTTTTGGTGTGGGGCATTTAAAAAAAAGTGGGACATTTGTCACCAAAATGGTATAAAATCCGTTACAAAAGTGTGTCCCGAAAATTGTATAATATTCGGGACAAGGTTATTTGAAATAATCTTTGATTTCTTTGTCTTTTTGCTTTGCTTTTTTGTCTCTATAATCTTTTCTGTATTCTTTTATGATGTGGCAACTGCTACATCCTGAAGGATTATTACACCACCAACAATCATCATTGATATAGAAATATGATCTAGGTGGGGAAGGGCGTGGTTTTCTTTGTTTGATTTTTCTTCCAGTATGTTTTTTCATGATTTTACCTCCTTTTTATATTTTTTAGAGTAACTTTTGAACAATTTTTTTATTTCTTAAGTCTATTACTATGTTTTTTGTTTTATTGTTTTTATAAATGTATTTTATGCTTTCAAGTTTTTCGCTGTAAATTATTTTTTCGTTATCGTTTGTATAATTTACATACCAACAATTTGAAGATTGAATAAAACTTATTGAATTTATTGCCATAGTTGAGTTGTCACTAAATCTTGCTGAATATTCTGTTTTTGGATTTAGCTGAAATAATTCAGAGATTTGTAGTGCCAAACCGTTTGTATTGACCTCAGATTCTTCTTGTTGGATATAATAGTCTCTTATTCTAGGCTTTAAAATTCTATGAGTAAAATAATTTATATATCTTCTTGATTGTGAGGAACTTATATTGAATTTTTCGCCTATTCGTTTTTGGCTTTCGTTTCCGATGTAGTACATTTCCCACATTTTTAAACGCTTTTTGCCAACTTCATTTGAAGATTCTTTTGAATAATCAGGGCTATTTTTGATTTCTTCAAATATTTTTAATATTAAATCTTTATCTTCAAAATAGTCTGAATTGATTTTAAGCCTTTCCCATTTATCGCTCATTTTTTTGTTCTCCTTTTTTAGTTATTTATATGATATTTCTTACTAATTTTATTTTCTTTTCGTTAAATAGTTTTTCAAGTTTAATCTTCTTTG
>ERZ1673702.1754-NODE-1754-length-21459-cov-4.826995_pt1 | contig 21459 bp, 15 predicted proteins | sample MGYA00580232_ERZ1673702 | MGnify/ENA primary metagenome ERZ1673702 (study PRJEB41218, sample SAMN15661792) | gut metagenome | host: Homo sapiens | place: Canada: London | collected 2015-08-20/2019-03-30 | study: EMG produced TPA metagenomics assembly of... | reverse complement strand
TTCTCTTTATTAAGAGGAGTACGGAACTCCTTGAAATTGGCAATTCTTACTTTTGGCGGCAGAACCTTTGCCGTCTCTCTGTTATATTCTAAAAATCCAGTCGGTTTTCCCACGATCTTCTGCCTCCTTAATGCTTAACTCCTATGCTTTCGTAGAATGCTTCCATCTGCGCCTGCTCACTGTTCAGACCTTTTTCCTCAAGCTTTGCACTTAATGTGATCATCTTCTTGTACTCATTTGGAATGAGTTTTTTGAAGTGAGGCAGATACATGTCAAACTGATCCAGAACCTTCTGTCCAAGCTCCGATCCCGTTGCAGCTACATGTGCTTCGATCAGATTTTTCAGTTCTTTTTTGTCATATTTATTGTCTACTTTTTCAATAGAAATCATCGCTTTATTTAAGTTCTTATAAAGAACATTTTCCACATCCAGAACATAAGCGATACCGCCGCTCATACCTGCTGCAAAGTTTTTGCCGGTTCTTCCAAGAACTACTACACGACCACCTGTCATGTACTCACAGCCGTGCTCTCCCACACCTTCCACAACTGCATTGGCACCAGAGTTACGAACTGCAAAACGCTCACCTGCCATACCATTGATAAAGGCAGTTCCACTGGTTGCGCCATAAAGAGCAACGTTGCCGACAATAATGTTATCTTCTGCTTTGTAACCGGCATTTTCCGGAGTCTTCAGGATCAGCTTGCCACCGGAAAGACCCTTTCCGAAGTAGTCGTTGCAGTCGCCGGTAAGCTTCAGAGTAAGACCTTTCGGGATAAAGGCACCAAAGCTCTGTCCTCCGGCTCCTGTACAATCAATCTCTACCGTGTCTTCCGGCAGTCCGTTTTTATTATTTCTGGTAATCTCCGCACCAAGGATTGTTCCAAATGCACGGTCTGTGTTCTTTACTTCTACCGAAAATCTGGTCTTCTCACCGCCATGAATTGCGCGACTGCATTTCTTCACAAGAACTTTCTCATCCAGAGTCTTCTCCAGCTGGAAATTGTACTCTGCTTTCGGATCAAAGGTTACCTCGCTGCCAGCTTTTGCATATGGATTGTTCAAGATTGCACTAAGGTCTACTTTACCTTTGTGCGGCTCATCAACTGCATCTGTAGCAACCAGGAGATCCGTACGTCCTACCATCTCTTTCAGGCTTCTCACACCCAGTTTTGCCATATATTCGCGAAGCTCCTGGGCAATAAATTTCATAAAGTTCTCAACATATTCCGGTTTGCCTTTGAATCTCTTTCTCAGCTCCGGATTCTGGGTAGCTACACCAACCGGGCAGGTGTCCAGATTGCAGACTCTCATCATTACACAACCCATAGTTACAAGAGGTGCTGTAGCAAAACCGAATTCCTCTGCACCAAGAAGTGCTGCAATTGCAACATCACGACCGCTCATCAGTTTACCGTCTGTCTCAATGCGGACACGGTTACGAAGTCCGTTCATAAGCAGTGTCTGATGGGTTTCAGCAAGTCCAAGCTCCCATGGAAGTCCTGCATTGTGAATGGAGCTTCTGGGTGCTGCACCAGTACCTCCATCATATCCGGAAATCAGGATTACCTGTGCACCAGCCTTTGCAACTCCGGCTGCAACCGTACCAACGCCAGCCTCAGAAACCAGCTTTACAGAAATATCTGCATATTTATTTGCATTTTTCAGGTCATAAATCAGCTCTGCCAGGTCCTCGATGGAATAGATATCGTGATGCGGCGGCGGGGAGATCAGAGAAACACCAGGTGTGGAGTGACGGGTTTTCGCAACCCATGGATAAACCTTCTTCGCCGGAAGATGTCCACCTTCACCAGGTTTTGCTCCCTGTGCCATCTTGATCTGGATCTCCTGTGCACTGACTAAATACTGGCTGGTGACACCGAAACGTCCGGATGCAACCTGTTTGATCGCAGAACAGCGGTTGACACTGCTGTTTTTACTTGCGATACGCTCTGCATCCTCACCACCTTCACCGGAGTTGGATTTTCCATGCAGGCGATTCATTGCGATTGCGAGCGTCTCATGTGCCTCCTGTGAAATGGAACCATAGGACATCGCACCTGTTTTAAATCTCTGTACAATGGAGTCAACACTCTCTACTTCCTCAAGCGGTACACCTTTTTTCGGGTAATTGAAATCCATCAGTCCACGCAGTGTGATCTCTCTTTCTTCCTTATTAACCAGATCCGTGTACTGTTTGAACAGCTCATAGTCACCTCGTCTGGTTGCCTCCTGTAACAGATGGATCGTTGCAGGATTGTAAAGATGCGGGTCTGCTCCGCTTCTCATCTTATGGCGTCCGCGGCTCTCTAAAGTCAGATCGGATTCAAGTCCAAGCGGATCGTAGGCTGCAGAATGAAGCTCATTGACATCATTTTCAATATCCTTTAATGTGATACCACCAATACGGCTGACCGTGTTGGTAAAATATTTGTCAATGACATTTTTATCAATACCGATCGCCTCGAAGATCTTAGAACCCTCGTAAGACTGGATCGTGGAAATACCCATCTTGGATGCAATCTTTACGATACCGTTTAAAATTGCATTGTTGTAATCCTGTACTGCTGCATAGTAATCTTTGTCAAGCATATGCTCGTCCACAAGCTGTTTTACCGTATCCTGTACCAGATATGGGTTGATCGCGCACGCACCATAGCCGAGCAGTGTTGCAAAATGATGTACCTCTCTCGGTTCGCCGGACTCTAAGATCATCGCAACCGATGTTCTCTTTTTCGTTCTTACCAGATGCTGCTGTAAGGCTGAAACAGCAAGCAGTGAAGGAATCGGAACATGGTTCTCATCGATTCCACGGTCGGAAAGGATCAGGATGTTTGCGCCATCTCTGTATGCACGGTCGGCTTCCACAAACAGACGGTCGATTGCCTTTTCAAGGCTTGTGTTTTTATAGTAAATGATCGGGATCACTTCTACTTTAAATCCCGGCACCTTCATGGCTTTGATCTTCATCAGGTCTGTGTTTGTCAGGATCGGGTTATTAACCTTTAATACCTGACAGTTCTCTGCCTTTTCCTCTAAGAGGTTACCGTCCTCACCGATATAAACTGTTGTGGATGTTACAACTTTCTCACGGATCGAATCGATCGGCGGGTTTGTTACCTGTGCGAACAGTTGTTTGAAATAGTTAAATAACGGCTGATGGTCACTCGCAAGTGCAGCAAGCGGTGTATCAATACCCATGGCAGATGTACCCTCGCCGCCGTTCTTTGCCATCGGAAGGATTGCTTCACGCAGGGACTCGAAAGTATAACCGAATGCTTTTTGCATTCTCTGGCGTTCTTCCTTGGTATATTCCGGCACACGCTCGTTCGGAATCTTTAAATCTTCCAGTTTTAAGAGGTTGCGGTCAAGCCATTCACCATATGGCTGCTTGTTTGCATAAGTTTCTTTCAATTCATCATCGTCGATCACACGGCCTGCAACGGTATCAACTAAAAGCATTTTACCAGGACGCAGGCGCTCTATTACGAGAATCTTTGTCGGATCGATATCAAGTACACCAACCTCGGATGAGAGGATCAGATAATCATCATCTGTAATGTAATAACGGGAAGGACGCAGACCGTTGCGGTCAAGCACTGCTCCCATCATATCACCGTCGGAGAACAGAATAGATGCAGGTCCGTCCCACGGCTCCATCATCGTCGCATAATACTGATAGAAATCTTTTTTCTTCTGTGACATGATGCGGTTGTTTGCCCATGGCTCCGGGATCATGATCATAACTGCAAGTGGAAGTTCCATGCCGCTCATAACCAGAAATTCCAAGGTATTATCAAGCATTGCGGAGTCGGAACCCTCGGAATTGATAACCGGAAGTACCTTCTGCAGTTCTCCTTTTAAGTGCTCAGACTCCATCGTCTCCTCGCGGGCAAGCATCTTGTCCGCATTACCCTTGATGGTGTTGATCTCACCGTTATGTACGATAAAACGGTTCGGATGCGCTCTCTCCCAGCTTGGATTCGTGTTCGTGGAGAAACGGGAGTGCACGGTTGCGATCGCTGATTCGTAATCTTTATCCTGTAAGTCAGCAAAGAATAAGCGAAGCTGCTCTACTAAGAACATACCTTTGTATACGATGGTTCTGCTGGATAAAGAAACCACATAAGTATCATCGTTGGACTGTTCAAAAACACGTCTTGCCACATACAGTTTGCGGTCAAAATCAAGTCCCTTTGCCACTTCTGCCGGACGTTTGACAAAGCCCTGCATAATATACGGCATACAGTCAACTGCTTTCTGTCCGAGTTTGGTCGGATCGGTTGGAACTTCTCTCCATCCTAAGAACTCCATTCCTTCCTTGTTCACGATGACCTCAAACATTTTCTTCGCCTGGTTGCGTTTTAATTCATCCTGCGGGAAGAAAAACATGCCGACACCGTAGTCTCTCTCCTCTCCAAGCTCGATTCCAAGTGGTTTTGTCACTTTGGAGAAAAACTTGTGTGATACCTGAAGCAGAATACCAACACCGTCACCTGTCTTGCCCTCTGCATCTTTACCTGCTCTGTGTTTCAAGTTTTCTACGATCTTTAATGCATTCTCTACCGTTGCATGTGTCTTGATACCTTTGATATTGACAACAGCACCGATACCGCAGTTATCATGTTCAAATCTCGGATCATACATTCCGGTTTCTGTCTTACAGCTGCCCGCTACAGAAAAACGGTCTAATTTCTGCTCTTTCATCTTCAACTTCCTTTCTCCATCCACTCATCTGTCTTTGCCTGAAAAACAGTTGTCTTTTGTCGGATTTGTTATGTATTAATATACAACTTTCATATTCGTTTGTCTACCAGTTTTTTCTTTATATTATCTGATAATATGCTAATTGTATGGAATGCATGTATATTATCTGTCTTTTTTATTTATTTTCTCTCGAAATAATATCTATACAAACAATTCAATAAAAAAAAGATGCAAAAAAATTTCATTATTTTTTCTGCATCTTCGCATTTTTATTATTTCTATTAAATTGTGTTTAAATTGTATCTGTGTCTTTCCGCTCTTTTACCTGCAGATCTATGCTTCCATGCCTGCCAGCTCATCCATTTTTTTCTTAAACCCATGGTTAAAAATTGCGATTACACGTCCGACTCCGATCACTGCCACCACCGTTCCAAGCCCGATTCCGATCAGATGTCCCTGACAGACCAGTCCGACTGTGATCGTGATACAGATGTTGAAGAGGTCAAAACAGTTTTTGGTAAATCCCACACTCTTATGTACCGTGTCTGCGATCGCCCGCATAGCTTCCGGCAAGTTGATTTGGGTATGCCTCCCCAAATACCAGAATCACTGCCGAAAACAGATTCAGAAACCTTGTGAAAATAAGACTTAACGGCAACTGCAGCAGATCCATAAGCAGTGTCAGACGGATGTCCATTTTCTGTGCGTGCATCAAAGTTTCTCCCTCTGCCTTCTGATACCGGAAATGCCGGATCAGATGCAGGATCATCTCCACAAGCACAAACAGTGTGTAGATCACCAGTGTCATATTCATTGTTCTTTCCCTGATTTCTTTCGCTCATCTGTTACAATGTGTTTCAATTCCATTGTCATGGACTAATAGTTTCTTTCCCATATTTGGTCAAAGAAATCATTTCCCTCCAGTGTTTTCCCATCACAACTATACAAAGCACCATTATCAATGTCAAGTGACAGAAGAAGCGTGGAATCATCTAAGTATGGCGTCATTTTTTCCTGCAAAAGCGGGACGACATCTTCCCTGTGTGTACATTCGTTCCAGTCCTGGTGTTCATCCTTGTCAACTGCAAATTCAACGCCATAGGTATCCTCTATCACGATTCCCTTTTCATCATCCACATAAAAGGCTGCGAAGTCATATTGGGCAGTTCCCTGCATTTCGTAGGTTGTGCTTATGAGCAGATAATCCATTTTTGAAAGACATATCGTACCATTTCCTGCATGTGACAGATGGAAGTTTCGGCTGATAAACCGCGGATGACTCTCATATTCTCCGTCTTTTGTTCCACGATATACTTTCACATAACATCCATACGAACTGTTGCTTATAACATCGTCTACCGCTTCATCCGGCTCACTGCCATATCCAACTACAGAAACGAGATCCGCAATCCCATCATGTGTGAGATCTGCCGTTGTTTCAAATATAGGCACTTCATATGCATCCTTCCCCGGATAATCTGAGTTATAGTAGTTACCATCTTCCCCTAACTGACCGATATCGCCGTAGGTTGAATAGACATATTCCTGATTTTCCACGATATATTTTTGTGTCTGTGCATCAGAAGTATTTTCTGTAGTTTCAGAGATTTCTGTACCTGATTCTTTTTCTGTGTCTTCTGATATGTTTTCTAACATTTCTTCCGTATTTCCTGTTTTCAGTTTTTCCGGCATCTCTTCTGCATTTTCTGTTTTCTTCGCGTTTTCTGCTTCTTTCTCATTTTCTTCCAATACTGACGCGTTTGAAGCAGCAGAATTTTCTATTGTTTTTTTACTGCATCCAGCAAAACACTCACTTGCAAGTACAACAGTAATCATCGCCATGACTAATTTATTTTTCATTTTCCCCACCTCATAACATACTCTTTTTCGTTTGTATCTTCATCTGTTTCTTCCGCCTGAATCAAGAAATTCTCCCTCTGATAAAAGTAAATTGCATGCACATTCTTTTCGTATACACATAAACACAATTCGGTTTTTCTGCTTTTTACATAATCCAGCAGACATTTTCCAATTCCCATCGATTGTGCAGATTCTTTCACAAACAATCCCTCGATATAGCAATCATTTATTCCGATAAAACCATCTATCTGACCATTTTTTTCCTCTTCATATACATATACTTCTGCTTCCGGCAGAATCTGTTTCACCATTTCATAATTGCCGGTCCAATATTCCTTGTCTATAAAACTATGTGCCTTAATGTTTGTCTCAAGCCATATCTGCAAAACATCAGATATATCCTTTTCTTCCATTTTTCTTATCATACATTTACCCCATCTCTATTTTCGTCTTAGTGCACTGCAAAGATATCTTTTTACCCACTCCTTATCGCTCATAAAAAATTCATTTTTCCGTATTGATAAAAGCCGGAAAATCCGCAATTTATACGCATTTCCGGCTCTCTGCTTACATATGCTGTCTATCATTCTTTTTGTTTCATAAACTATAGTTCATGCAGCTTCAGGCTCTCTCGTCAAATTCCACATTCTTCTTCCACTTCCAGAACCCCCATATCACAGCGCCAGCCACCACAAGCATCACTGCCGTAAATCCAATTCCTTTCGCATCCGTCGTATAGCCAAAGGACAGCCATCCCGTTTCCTCACGCACGACCGACACAGTGTTTGCTGCGATGTGTCCCAGTACCGGCACATAGAAAAATCCTGTTTTTTCATACAAAAATGCAAGCAGACATCCCAAAACCGCCGCATACAGAAACTGCACCAGGTTCGCATGCACCAGTCCAAAGATCAATGCGGAACAAATAATTGCAGGGGCGACACCCAACATCAATTTTAGTCTCTGATAAACCACGCCCCTGAATAATAATTCTTCCGCGATTGGGATCAGAAAACAGGATCCAAGGAACTCATAGACTGCTGCGCCTGCAAAAAATGCCTGATTTGCAGTCTGGAACCCTTCTGATGCCTGAATTAATGATGTCATCGCAATGATATTGTTGACTGCAATTCCAAGTGCCGCTACGGACACAACAGTCACGGCAATATTGATTGCCTGCTCACTGCTAAAGCGAAACTTCTTTTTTCCGTAAACAGTATCCCGGATGTTTTGATCTGCCATATAAAATTTTAATATGACCGGAATCGTAACTGCATCACCCACAAGCTGGCGCAGCATGTAAGTCTCATCTGCACTGCCGAGAAGTATCTCCAATGCAAAATAACAGAGACTTGATACCACATAGTAAAGCCCGACCGGATAAATAATCTGCCAGATCTGGAAGCCCTTTGTCTGTTTCATCGTTTGGTTCCCTTCGTATCACGTCCCGCGGTGCGCAGACGGTTTAATGCCACTTCTTTGCCTTTTACTTCAATATTTACTACATCTTCCGCATTCAGAAGATAGATCGCCGCAAGCGCGTCCCCGGCACCTAATTTCATGCCGCGCACACCGACTGCTCCCTTTTTCTTTTCCGGGATACTGGAAATGTCGATCCGTAGGAAAAAGTCTTTTTCGGACTGCATCACGAGCGTCTCCTCAAGTGCAAGTGCCTGTACAAAGATCAGCTCATCGCCCTCATTTAATTTTGTCGCAGCCGTGGTTCGTTTTGCAACGTCAAACTCACTTCCATCCACGACTTTAAGCATAGCAGATTTTGTTCCAAACAACACCTGGGAATGGCTGATTGCCGCAAGGTTCGTGATGTAGACAAAATTTTCCTCGCTGCTGTTATAATTACTCAGGTTATCGATCGGCGTTCCCTTGTCTCGGAATTTACCGTAAGGAAGATCTAACACCTTTAACAGATGCATCTGTCCCTTATTGGTAAAAATGCAGATCTTGTCCGTATTTTTGCAGGTCAGGATATAGCGGTTTTCTGTGTTTGCCGCCTCCTTATTTCTCTCATACGTTGCGACATCCACGGTTTTTGCGTATCCAAAACGATCCATTAAGAATACAACATCCATCTCCTCGATCTTCTTCTCCTCAACGACCGCTTCCTCTAAGTTATCGATCACCGTTTTTCTCGGTTTTGCGTACTCTTTCTTAAAACTCTCCAATTCTTTGATGATGACTTTCGCCATAGCCGCGCGGCTTCCCAAAATATCCTCATATTTTGCGATATTTTTCAAGGTCTCATCATGATCTTTTAAGAGTGCTTCGAGTTCGAGTCCGATTAATTTCTGCAGACGCATCTCAAGAATCGCCGTAGTCTGTCTCTCCGTAAAACGAAGTTTTGCAGCGTCTCGTTTTGACTGTTCCGATTTAAAATTGATGTTATCTGTGATACCGTCGGTTAAGCAGGCTCTCGCATCCTTCACATTTTTACTTCCGCGCAGGATCTCAATGATCAGGTCAATGACATCCGTTGCCTTGATCAGACCTTCCTGAATTTCCTTTTTGTCGCGCTCTTTTGCAAGAAGTGTCTGATATTTGCGTGTTGCAAGCTCATACTGGAAATTCACATGATGGCGGATGATCGGCACGATTCCCATAGTTTCCGGTTTTCCGTCCGCTACCGCTAACATGTTAACGCCAAAGGTATCTTCCAGTTTTGTTTTCTTGTAGAGAAGATTTTTTAAATTTTCGACATCTGCACCCTTTTTCAGCTCCAGAACGATGCGTATTCCCTCTTTTGAGGACTGGTTTGTGATATCAACGATATCGGAAGTTTTCTTTGTCTCAACAAGGCTGTAGATATCGTTTAAGAATTTTCCGATATTGGCACCGATCATGGTGTACGGGATCTCTGTGATCACAAGACGGTCTTTTCCGCCTTTTCCCTTTTCAACTTCAACTTTACCGCGGATCTTGATTTTTCCCATACCGGTTGAATAAACGGCTAACAGTTCATCCTTATTTGCAACGATACCACCAGTCGGAAAATCAGGTCCCGGAATATACTGCATCATCTGCTCGGTATTGATGTCCGGGTCTTTCATATATGCGATCACACCGTCAATGACCTCGCCAAAATTGTGCGGCGGGATACTGGTCGTCATACCGACGGCGATTCCCTCTGCACCGTTTAAAAGCAGATTTGGAACTTTGACAGGGAGCACCTCCGGCTCTTTTTCCGTCTCATCAAAGTTCGGGACAAAGTTTACGACATCTTTATCTAAGTCCGCCAAATAGGCTTCCTGTGTAATCTTCTGTAAACGCGCCTCAGTATAACGCATTGCTGCGGCGCCATCTCCCTCGATGGAACCAAAATTACCGTGTCCATCCACAAGCGGCAGTCCTTTTTTGAAATCCTGCGCCATCACGACGAGCGCATCATAGATGGAACTGTCACCGTGCGGATGATATTTACCCATCGTATCACCGACAATACGCGCACACTTACGGTACGGCTTGTCATAGCGGATGCCAAGTTCATACATATCATAAAGCGTTCTTCGCTGCACCGGTTTTAAACCGTCCCTCACGTCCGGAAGTGCACGCGCGATGATAACGCTCATGGCATAATCAATATAAGATTTCTGCATCAGTTCCGAATACTCGGTGCGGATAATCTGTTCTTCCTGATTCATATCATACTCCATTTCTGTCCATTTTTCAGGGCATCACAAGTCAGCTGGCACTGCTCACTTCCCGCCCACATGTTACTGTCTGCTCCCTGCCAGTCGTTCCAGTAACACCCACATCTCTATCAGATATCAAGTGCTGCGTCTTTTGCATGTTCATAAATAAACATCTTGCGCGGCGGCACATCATTTCCCATCAAAAGTTCCGTGATATCGGACGCCATACGTCCATCTTCGATCTCGATGCGTTTTAAGATCCTCGTTTCCGGGTTCAAGGTCGTCTCCCAGAGCTGTTCCGCATCCATCTCACCGAGACCTTTGTAACGCTGCAGAGTAAAATTGCTCTTATGGTTCCTGCGGTAACGTTCCAATGCCGCATCGTCGTAAAGGTATTCTTCTTCCCCTTTAGACGGGATCGCTTTATACAATGGCGGCATTGCCACATAGACATGTCCCTCATAGATCAATTCCGGCATGAAACGGTAAAACAGTGTCAGAAGCAGTGTGGAAATATGTGCTCCATCGACGTCGGCATCTGCCATGATGATGATCTTATCATAGCGCAGTTTCGTGATGTCAAAATCATTGCCGTATCCTTCGGAAAAACCACATCCAAATGCATTGATCATCGTCTTGATCTCTGCATTTGCAAGCACCTTGTCAATACTTGCTTTCTCAACATTTAAAATCTTACCACGGATCGGCAGGATTGCCTGAAAATTACGGTCACGCGCCGTCTTTGCAGAACCTCCCGCGGAATCTCCCTCGACGATAAATATCTCACAGATCGACGCGTCCCTGCTCTCACAGTTTGCAAGCTTTCCGTTGGAATCAAAAGAGAATTTCTGTTTTGTCAGAAGATTCGTCTTCGCGCGCTCCTCGGTCTTGCGGATCTTTGCCGCTTTCTCCGCGCAGGAGATCACGGTCTTTAATACCTCTAAATTTTTGTCAAAATAAAGCTGAATCTCATCCCCGGTCACTTTTGCCGTGACACGCGACGCATCCTGATTATCCAGTTTTGTCTTGGTCTGTCCTTCAAAACGTGGGTCCGGGTGTTTGATGGAAACGATCGCCGTCATACCATTACGGACATCCGCTCCCGTAAAATTAGAATCCTTTTCCTTTAAAATGCCAAGTTCTCTCGCATAGGAATTGATGACTGTAGTAAACACCGTCTTAAATCCCGTGATATGCGTACCACCCTCCGCATTAAAAATATTGTTGCAGAATCCTAAAATATTCTCATGGAACTCATTGGTATACTGGAATGCTGCCTCAACCGTGATTCCGTCCTGCTCGCCCTTAAAGTACACCACATCGTGAAGCACCTCGTTCTTTTTGTTCAGATCCTTGACAAAACCAATGATACCCTCTTCCTCATGATATACAATATGTTCCACTTCCGGTCCACGTTTATCCTCATAAATAATCGTCAGTGCCGGGTTCAAGTATGCCGTCTCATGCATACGGCTTTTTACTTCGTCCTCTTTGAATCTGGTCTTTTCAAAAATCTCAGGATCCGGAAGAAAATTGACCTTCGTACCGGTTTTTTTCGTTTTTCCAATGGTCGGAAGAAGCCCGTTTTCCAGTTCCACCACCGGAATACCACGCTCATAACCATCGTGATGAATGTAACCATCCCTGCTGATCCATACATCCATATGTGTCGACAATGCATTTACAACAGACGAACCTACTCCATGCAGTCCTCCACTGGTCTTATAAGCGGAATCATCAAACTTTCCTCCTGCATGCAGCGTCGTATAAACAATACGCGCAGCTGAAACTCCCTTTGCATGCATGCCGACCGGAACGCCTCGTCCGTTATCCTCAACGGTACAGGAACCATCCGCTTCTAATGTTACACAGATCGTATCGCAGGCTCCCGCAAGATGTTCATCCACTGCATTGTCCACAATCTCGTAGATCAGGTGATTCAATCCTTTGCGCGAAACACTGCCGATATACATTCCCGGTCTTTTTCTTACCGCCTCAAGCCCTTCGAGAACGGAAATACTGCTCTCGTCATAGCCGCCTGTTTTTGCCATTTCTTTCTTCCCTTTCCTGCTAAATCTATTACTTTTATACTGAATTGCTATCTCTGATCCGTATCCTGACGTCTCGCATACCGCATATGAGAAATAACCATCAGTGCAAGTTTAAACGTCATCGCATCGTCAAATTTACGGATATCAAGTCCAATGATTTTCTCTAATCGCTCCAGACGGTACACTAAAGTATTTCTGTGCACATAAAGCTGTCTGGCTGTCTCTGAAATGTTCAGATTGTTTTCAAAAAACTTCTGAATCGTCGTCGTTGTCTCTTCATTAAAAATATCCGGGATCTCATCCCCAAACACCTCATGAATAAACATCTCACAGAGACTCATCGGAAGCTGGTAGATCAGACGCCCGATACCAAGATAACGATATGCGATCGTCTCTTTTTCTGCATAGAAAATCTTTCCAACCTCAAGCGCCATCTTTGCCTCCTGATAGGATTTTGCAATATCCGGCAGATTATTCACCTGATTGCCGTAGCCGACCCTCACGCGCACCATTGCCTCGGTATGCATATTGTCCACAATCATATCGGCCAATTTCTGTAATTCATCTTCATTCTTCACGTCGCGAACATCCTTGATCAGGACGATGCTCTGCTCGTCCACTTCTGTCACATAATCACGCATCTTGGTTGCAAAGAGATTTTTCACAAGCTCCACTGCGGTGGAATCTTTCTTATCTTCTAAATCGATCACATAAACCACACGCTCCGCCTGCTCGATATGAAGTTTCTGCGCCTTATTGTACATATCTACGACCAACATATTTCCAAGCAGAATATTCTGCATGAAATTGTTGCGGTCGAACTGCTCCATGTAGGCAGCCGCAAGGTTTCTGATCTGGCAGACTGCAAGGCGTCCCACCATATAAGCATCCTCTGCCTGTGATTTGGTCAGCAGAATATATTCTATCTCTCCATCAGCGATCACCTTAAAAAAATGATATCCTGAGAGCATCTGGCTCTCAGCCATGGAATCTGCAAAAGATGTGATTGCACCTTCTAAATCTCCCTCCGGCTCAAATGTTGCTGCAACCGGCTTTCCTTTTTCCGTGTAAAGTGCAAGATCAATTCTCGATATATCCTTTATCTCATCAAGTGCTGTCTGTATTTTATGGTTTGAAATCATAATCTATTTCCTTTCCGATATCTCCCCTTCGTCTAGTTCCACCCATCATCCGATCTATAATTTCATCCTTACTGACGAACAAAAACTGGGTACATCACTGTACCCAGTTTTATTTTAAATGATGTTCTGTTTAATTTTACCGAATTAGTTGGTAATTGTCAATTCTGTTTCTTTGTCGAAAACATGAATCTTCTCAGGATCAATAGCAAGTTTGATGTGATCTCCCATACGTGCTGTTGTTCTGGAATCAACTTTTGCAGTCATGCTTGTGCCTGCTACTTTGAAGTATAATAATACCTCAGAACCTAATAACTCGTATCCTGTTACATCAGCCTCGAATGCGCAATCTTGGTGTGCTTCGATCTCAATCTCGGAATCTCCAATATCCTCTGGTCTGATACCCATAACAACTGTCTTTCCGTTGCATCCTGCATCTGCAAGTTTCTTTGCTTTTGCTGGTGGTAATACGATTGTTGTGTTATCGAATGTAAGAGAAACTTTGTCTCCCTCAACTTTACATTTTGTATCGATGAAGTTCATCTGCGGAGAACCAATGAATCCTGCAACGAATAAGTTGTTCGGCTCATTGTATAATTTCTGTGGAGAATCAACCTGCATGATAACACCATCTTTTAATACAACGATTCTGGTTCCTAATGTCATAGCCTCTGTCTGGTCATGTGTTACATAGATGATTGTAGCGCCTAATCTATGATGCAGAGCGGAAATTTCGGAACGCATCTGTACTCTTAATTTTGCATCCAGGTTTGATAAAGGCTCGTCCATAAGGAATACCTTAGGATTACGAACGATTGCACGACCCATAGCAACACGCTGTCTCTGTCCACCGGAAAGAGCCTTTGGTTTACGGTCTAATAATTTCTCAAGGTCAAGGATCTTAGCTGCTTCTTCAACTTTTCTCTTGATTTCATCCTTAGGAACTTTTCTTAATTTTAATCCGAATGCCATGTTATCGAAAACGGTCATATGAGGATACAGAGCGTAGTTCTGGAATACCATTGCGATATCTCTGTCTTTTGGCTCAACATCGTTCATGAGCTTTCCGTCGATATAGAACTCACCAGAGGAAATCTCCTCAAGTCCGGCGATCATACGAAGTGTAGTAGATTTACCACATCCGGATGGTCCTACGAAAATGATGAACTCCTGATCTTCTACTTCAAGGTTGAAATCCTTAACAGCCTCAAAACCGTTTGGATAAACTTTGCAAATGTTTTTTAATGATAAACTTGCCATTGGTCTAAATACCTCCTGATATTTGTGTTTCGTTATTTGATAACTATACTATACAAAAAAGATGCAAAAAGCACCATATGCCTCCTACACAAAGAATTTTGTTTTTTCTTGTAGGATGTCACAGTGCTCTGTGCATCTTTTCCATCTTTTCGTCAAACTGACGGCTTTTCCATCAAAAACTGTACAGATTGACGGATACAGACGTTCCTCCTTTTTTATAAAAGGTTTATTTTATGTTCCGCTGAAATCATTTCTTTTTACGGATCCGGTGAAACTGCGGTCTTAATACCAGTTCCGGGATTACAATACCTTCACGCTGTGTCAGCACATATTCCACTGCTTCTGCTACTTCTTCCGGGGTAAGATAAGATTCTTTTTCTTCTCCCACCGTAAAGTCCGCGTTCCGGTACAGATTTGTCTCCGTCATATCCGGGTAAACCGCCGTCACTTTGACGCCGTATTTTCTTGCCTCATCAAACAGGCTTGACGAAAACGATGCAAGTCCTGCTTTGGTTGCGGCATAGGCACAGCCGTGCGGACTTGGCTGTTTCGCCGTGACAGATGAGATATTGATAATGTAACCGCCGTTTTTTTTCAGCGTCCGTAATAATTGCTGGGTTAAGATCAACGGTGCTTCTAAGTTCACACGGACCATTTCCTGTATCTTTTTCGGGTTCAATTCCTCATGCAGACCATAGTAAGCTGCACCGGCATTATTGACAAGGACTTTTACCGTGTGCTCCGATGTGATCTGTTTCACGATAGCGCACAGTTTATCCGTATCGGTGAGGTCACAGATGATTGGATGAAATATGGCATTTTTCAAATCATTTTCATACTGAAGTACTCCGGCAATGTCTCTATCCTCTTCCGTATCAAATCTGCGCCCGATCCCAAATACTTCATATCCGAGCACACCTAATTTTTCACTGATAGCGCGTCCGATACCAGACGAGGCACCCGTTACGATGGCTGTATATTTCTGTGTCATAGCTGTTTTCCTCTCACGACTCCCACCGGAAGATCTTCTCTTCCGGCACATACTCTAAAAGCTGTCTGATCAGAAATCTCTCCATCTGTTCTGTCAGCTCTTTTCCATAATGATAAACCCCGCCGTCATTCTGAAACGGAAACTGCACTACTGCAGAATACGGCTCATTTTTCCGCATTTTTTTCAGATAATCCTGCGATACACGGAAAGAGCCGACACTGACATCAAAGATCTGATCCATGGGAACTTCTTTTGTGACAAGTTCTAACATTTCATGGTACTCTTTTTCCCAGTCCGGGCAGTAAATCATCGGATCAAAACACAGCCGCACCGGAAATCCTTTTTTTACCGCATCTGCCACACAGCGAACACGCTGCAAAAGTGATGGCGTATTGTGCTCATACTGTTTTGTGATCTGCTGCGGCGAAAGTGTAAACGCATAGATTATATTTTTATCGGGTATCAGATTGTCAAAAAGCTTTACATTCGCCGACTTTGTACGGATTTCGATCTTAAGTGGATATGTAGATCTTTTATTTTCTTCCAGAACAAAATGCTCCCACTCCCTGACATAACCGGTCATTGCCTCAAATGCAAGCAGATCTGTATCATAGGACACACACAGATAAACCGGGTGTTCTGAAAGCATCCGGTGAAGTTCTTCAAAAATATCTTCGATATTTACAAAAATTACGATATTCGCGGAGGGATACATTCCTTTTAAATAGCAGTATTCACAGTCATAGATGCAGTTCATCATACAGGATGTATAATAAAAATAAGTATTTCCAAAATTCTGGCACACCGGTGCCCCCTGATAGATCAGACTGCCTGTCTTTTTTGCCAGGATCAGGTTCTGCGCATGATATTGTTCTTCATAGTCCTGTCTGCGTCTGCAGAATACATCTTTGTAATGTCTGATATACACAATCTCTGCTTTCATAAAACGCGCTAAGATTTGCTTTACCCGCGGATGTTCTGCTATTTCTTCTTCCACATAAATATGAGAAAAAAACGGATTATAATAATTTTCGTCCAAACTCTTCAAAGCAGCGTTTCCCCTCTCTTTTATCCTTACAGGGCAGCTTCCCCGCCTGATACATTTCTTCTATGATTCCCTGATAATCAATTCCGGCAAGTACTGCATATTTCAGATGCTGCATTACTGCGGCCTGCATCACAGCCGAACAGTGCATATCCTCATTTAACTTCTGTGCAAGCTCCGATACTTCCCCCATCGCTTTTTTGTTCTGCAGCTTTTTTATCCCGTCGATCTTCCTCAGTTCATCCAGGTAACTCCGGATTCCGGGAACTGCGCCCGCAATGCCCTGTTTCAGCATTTCTGCAGACAATTCCTGCACATTTCCCTTGTCTGTCACAACTTTTAAAAAAGACATCTGATGCGGGCCGAAAAAATATGCTCCTGCCTGATATATGGAAGAGGCCTCCATATCATAAAGAAAACCGTCTGCCACACTATTTTTTATGGCCGTTTCGTATTTTGGGATTAACTCTGTTTTGTTTTCTGTATGATAAAGCATTGCACCTGTCACAATTTCAGCTTCCTCAAAAGGATGTCTGTATAAAATATCCGGATAAAATGTACGCCCTGTCACATGCTCCATGATCTTTTTGCACAGATACACTTCTCCTGCCTTTACTGACTGTTCCTGTACTGTTTTTCTCTTGTCGGAAGAATGTAGACCATCTCCGGCTGCGTTTTCTTTTTCCGGTACATTTCTACAAGTTTGACCGGATCCTTTTGAGTAAGAAACTTTTGCGCAAGTACCGATATTGACCAGAAAATCCGCCGGCTGTGGAGTTCTTTTCGTACAGATTCTCGCCACGGCCGCCGTCGCTGCGTTCATTCCGCATCCCGTTACCGTAAGAAGAATATTTTCTTCCTCAGAAAAAAAGACAGGAAAACAAGTTTCATCTGTCTTTTTCTTCAATCCATATTCACGAATCAGTGGTTCTGCCTCATGGTATAAGGCACAAAATATATATATCATAATTTACGCTCTTCCGGTGCTTCCGATACCGCCGCGGTTTTCATTGCCAAGTGTATCTGTCTCCTCAAAACGGATGACCGGCTGATGTTTCTGGATGCGGAACTGGCAGATGCGGTCATTGACATTGATCTCCGTGTCACGCATTGCAAGTGCCGGCATCATCCACACATCATCATCTCCGCAGTAGCTTTCATCTACAACACCCATGTGGTTTGTCTGAATGATTCCAAAATTCTTGTAGGTAGAACTTCTCGGTACAATAACTGCCTCATATCCTGCCGGAAGCTGCATGGACACGCCAAGTTTAATCAATTTAAATTCGCCTTTTTTTAATACAACGTGTTCTGCTGAGCGAAGATCGATCCAGTCACTCTTTCCGTCAATATAGGTAAGTTTTTCTATTTCATTTGAATGATATTTAATTCTGATCGTCTGCTGTTCCATTTTTACTCCTGTCTATTCTTCCCACTCTAAGCTGCTGTGTTCTTCTCTGCGGTCACGCAGCATCAGCTCGCGCACTGCGTCTTTTGCCGGTTTATCATCAAACAGAACGTGATTGATCTCCTCGATGATCGGCATAGCCACTTCATACTTTCTTGCAAGCGCGATTGCTGCTTTTGCAGAGTAAACACCCTCAACGACCATCTTTACCTCATCCATCGCCTGCTTCATCGTATATCCCTGTCCCATCAGCATGCCGGCTTTGCGGTTTCTGGAATGTTTGCTCTCGCAGGTTACGATCAGATCACCAATACCAGTCAGACCGCTCAATGTTTCTGCATTTGCACCCATCTTAATTGCAAGTCTGCTGATTTCAGATATACCGCGTGTGATCAACGCTGCCTTGGTATTATCTCCGTATCCAAGTCCGTCCGCCATACCTGCTGCAAGTGCGATCACATTTTTTAAAGATCCGCCAAGTTCCATTCCAAGGACGTCCGGACTTGTGTATACACGGAATACTTCATTCATGAAAATATCCTGCACACCCTCAGCCACAGACTTCTTTCTTGCACCCGCAACGACTGTGGTCGGGAGTCCGATTCCAACTTCCTCTGCATGGCTCGGTCCGCACATCACTGCCACGTCAGCAGCAGGAATTTCCTGCTCTACGATATCAGAAAGTGTCATCAGGGTATTTTCCTCAATACCTTTTGCCACACAGACGATTACCTGTCCCTTTTTTACAAAAGGTGCCATAGATTTTGCCGTGCTTCTCGTAAAAACAGACGGCACCGCAAGGATCAGATAATCTTTTCCCTCGATCGCCTCTTTTAAATCTGTGGTAAATGTAATATCTTCCGGTAATTTCACTCCCGGAAGTTTATCCACATGCTCGTGTTTTTCACGGAGCATCTGTACTTCCTGCTCCACGATCGACCAGACTATCACATCGTTTCCATTTGTATGTAATACCAGAGAAAGTGCCGTACCCCAGCTTCCTGCACCAATAACGGCTGTCTTTGCCATTCTGTCATTCCTCCTAATTCTTTTTCATTCCAAATTTGTTTTCTGTTCCAGTAAGCAGACGCTTAATATTGGCTTTGTGTCTCCATAATGCCATCGCTGTAAAACATGCACTGACAATGTAAAATTCCGGCAGATATGCCGTATCCACATGAAGATATCCCATGTGGCCAAATATCAGTACCTGGATCAGATAACTTGTCACAACAAGGATAGAACCTAACGATACATATCTTGTAATCGCGATTGATCCAATAAACAGTATCAGGCAGATTGGCGCTGCAAGCGGACACACTGCAAGGATCATACCGGACGTACATGCAATCCCTTTTCCACCCTTAAATTTCAGATAAAATGGGAAGTTGTGTCCCAAAACTGCTCCGAACCCTGCGTAAAGTTCTAAGATCTTGACCGCATCCGGATATTTTCCGATAAAAATGAAACGGATCAGAAGCACTGCAAAAATCGCTTTAAACAGATCACCCAGAAAAGTGATTAATCCAGCCTTCCAGCCTAACACGCGCAGCGTATTTGTCGTTCCCGCATTGCCGCTGCCCTGTGTCCTGATATCCACGCCGTGCTTTTCTCCATAAATATATCCTGTCTGGAATAACCCAAAACAATACCCCACTGCCACTGCTATGACTCTTGCCCCAAGCATTACTGTTCTTCCTTCCTCTCACGAATGATAAATTTTAACGCCGTTCCACGGAATCCAAATGTATCACGGATACGGTTTTCCAGATAACGGGTATAAGAAAAATGCATCAATTCTTTGTCGTTGACAAAAATAACAAACGTTGGCGGCTTTACCGCAACCTGTGTGGTATAGTAGATTTTCAGACGTTTTCCTTTGTCTGAAGGCGGCTGCTGCATTGCTACTGCCTCCGCAACGATCTCATTTAAGACACCGGTTGCAACACGCATGCTGTTATTCTCAATGACAAGGTCGATCATGTCAAACAGTTTGTTTAAACGCTGTCCTGATTTTGCAGAGATAAATAAAACTTCTGCATATGGCATAAAGCTTAAAATCTGACGGATTTTCTCCGTATGGCGGTAGATTGTCTTATCGTCTTTTTCAATGGCATCCCATTTATTGACTGCAATAATGATACCCTTTCCACGCTCATGAGCGATTCCTGCGATTTTTGCATCCTGTTCGGTCACACCCTCGGTCGCATCGATCACAATGATACACACATCGGCGCGCTCCACTGCCGTCACGGCACGGATGATACTATAACGCTCGATTTCTTCCTTGATCTTATTCTTACGGCGCAGTCCTGCTGTATCGATAAACACATATTCCTTTCCGTTGTACCGGATATCCGTATCGATTGCATCACGGGTCGTACCTGCAATATCGGACACGATCACGCGGTCCTCCTGTGCAAGTTTATTGATCAGGGATGACTTTCCAACATTTGGTTTTCCGATGATCGCAACCTTCGGTCTCTCATCTTCCGCCTCATCTTTGTTGTATTCCGGGAAATTCTTTACCACCTCGTCAAGCATATCTCCAAGTCCTAACATGGAGGATGCAGAAATCGGATACGGATCCCCGATACCCAGATTATAAAACTCATACACATCCGGCATAAATTTTTCAAAACTGTCCACTTTGTTGACAACTAAAACAACCGGCTTTCCGGAACGGCGCAGCATATCTGCCACCTTAGAATCCGAATCCTGCAGTCCCTGTCTCACGTCTGTCAAAAAAATGATCACATCCGCAGTTGCGATCGCAATCTCCGCCTGCTCACGCATCTGGGATAAAATAATATCTTTACTGTCCGGTTCAATACCACCGGTATCGATCATGGTAAAATGATAATCCAGCCAGGTCACATCCGCATAGATCCTGTCTCTGGTCACGCCCGGCGTATCCTTTACGATGGAAATCCGCTCGCCTGCAAGCACATTAAACAACGTCGATTTTCCAACATTCGGACGACCCACGATCGCCACTACGGGTTTACTCATAATTTCCTGTACTCCTTTTATTCTCAAATCTCATTCACTTCATGAGCGGCTGATACTACGCTCTGAACATTATTTTGATTTTACAATATCCTGTGGTTCTTGTAAAGATATTTTCCATTGCGGGGCTTTTACAGAACATTTCACGAATTTTTGATTTATTCTGTCACACCTGTCTTTTTCTGGATCTCATCAAGCTCATCATAATTATACAGATGCCAGGTGTCACTGAGCACACCCATCTTTTCCAATGCCTTTACCGTATTTTCACACTTCGGTCCAAACTGGATATAACTGTTTCCGGATGCATCGCCAGGCGCAACATTATCATTTCGCGCATT
>ERZ1673702.1752-NODE-1752-length-21507-cov-5.271676_pt1 | contig 21507 bp, 18 predicted proteins | sample MGYA00580232_ERZ1673702 | MGnify/ENA primary metagenome ERZ1673702 (study PRJEB41218, sample SAMN15661792) | gut metagenome | host: Homo sapiens | place: Canada: London | collected 2015-08-20/2019-03-30 | study: EMG produced TPA metagenomics assembly of... | reverse complement strand
ATAGAAAAAAGGACCGGTGATTTATATGACTCATTTAATGGAAAACTATTTTAACGATATCGTCGAATCTATCTGTAAAACGGTGAAATTCGATTCTTCCTTGAAGCCCGCGGAGGGGAATTATCCCTTCGGCAAAGAGACCGCAGACTGTCTTAACTACTTTCTTTCTCTCGCGGCGGATATGGGCTTTGAGACGCACAATTACGATAACTACATCGGAGAAGTTATTTTCGGGGAAGGGAAAGAGTTTGCAATTCTCGCACACCTCGACGTCGTTCCCGCCGGCAGCGGTTGGAGATTTCCGCCCTTCGGCGCCGTAATCAACGACGAAACCTCGGAAGGCGGCATGCCCGGCGTCAAAATCTGGGGCCGCGGCACCATGGACGACAAGGGACCCGCAGTGACCGTGCTCTATTGCCTCAAAGCGCTGAAAGATGAAGGCTTCCGTCCCCGCCGCAAGATAAAATTGATCGTAGGCTGTAACGAGGAATGTGGCTGGGCCTGTATCGACCACTATAATAAGGTGGCAAAAATGCCCGAGGAAGGATTCTCTCCCGACGCGGATTTTCCCGCCATCTATGCAGAAAAAGGAATCCTTCACTTCTCCGCCTCCTTCCCCTTGAAGAATCCCCCCTTCCGTTCCCTCGCGGCGGGCGAACGGGTGAATATGGTATGCGACGACGCAATCGCCGTCCTCACCCCCGACGCCGCCGAAAAAGTTTTGGGGTACACGCCTGACGAAGGCATCTCTTTCGACTTCGATAAAGAGAGCAATACTCTTCGGGTTCGCGGAAAATCGGCGCACGGTTCTACGCCCGAAAAGGGAGCGAACGCCCTCGGCGCCATACTGAAATTCTTCTCCTCCTTTGACGAGGATTGCAAGAAAGCCTATGATTTCCTCTTTGCCGACCGTTGCAGCCTGAAAGAGATGAAGGACAAGACGGGAACGCTCACCATGTCCCCCGATGTGGCAAATTTTGAAAACGGAAGTCTCGTCATAACGACGGATATCCGTTTCCCCGCCACTCATAAGAAGGAAGAAATCACAAATGTCCTCGATAAGGAAAATATACAGTACAAAATCGTCAATTATCAGGCCCCTCTTTATACCGACCCGAACGGAAAACTCATAAAGACGCTGATGGACGTCTATAATCGCGCGACGGGCAGGAACGAAAAACCTATCGCCATCGGCGGCGGAACGTATGCAAGAGCGCTGAAATGCGGTTGTGGCTTCGGCCCCGAACTTGAAAACGAAGAAGCGACGATTCACCAACCCAACGAATATATCACTTTCGACCGAATTCGTATGATGAGCGAAATTTATTACGAGGCAATTAAAGAGCTGACCAAATAATGCCTGAAAGGTAAAAAACGGATTTAATAAAGTCGGAAAGCTGCCGACAGCGGAAGAATCGGACTCGGCAAGAGAACCGCTCCATAACATTTATTTTTCACAAATATGCGGCCCGTGGGAAACCCTCGGACCGCATATTTAGTGAGAGAATATGAAAAAAGTTTTACGTATGATCTTGTCCAGCCCCTTCTTTTAAGAAACGCCCTCTCTATTTACACATATATTTTATCACATAATACATTTTTTGTGTGATAAAATAGTGAAAATAAAATGAAATATAAAAGAAATTAAAAAATATATAATTTTTTTAAATAATTAAAATCAAAATTTGCTTCCGACGTTCCATTTAGAAAAAATTGCCTCGGCGATACGGAGTCCGTCTGCGGCGGAGGATGTGATTCCGCCGGCATATCCCGCGCCCTCGCCGCAGGGATACAGCCCCTCTGCGGCGGGCGATTGAAAATTCAAGTCCCGTTCGATGCGAACGGGGGAGCTGGTGCGGGATTCTACTGCCGTGAGCACTGCGTCGGGACACGCAAAGCCTTTAAGTTTGCGATCCATATCCCGAAGAGCCGCGGAAACGGCAGACGAAACGGTGGAGGGAAGAACGGAGCGGAGATCCGCAAACCGAGTTCCCGCAGGGTAGGTAGGCAAGACGCTTTTGAAGCCGCCGCTCTCCCTTCCCGAGAGGAAATCCCCGACCAGCTGTACGGGCGCCGAATAATCGTTTCCTCCGGCCGCAAAAGCCGCGCGTTCCAGACTTCGCTGAAACTCTATTCCCGAAAGCGGAGAATCGCCGGAAAAATCGCGTTCGGAGACCTGCACGACCAAAGCGCTGTTAGCATTGCGTCCGTCGCGGGCATAATTGCTCATACCGTTTGTCACGACGCCGCCCTCCTCGCTCGCCGCGGGCATGACAAAGCCCCCGGGACACATGCAGAAAGTAAAGGCCGCGCGATCGGAAGCATGGGAGACCAACTTATAGTCGGCCGGGGGAAGCACGGAGAAGCTCTTGCCGTATTGAGCGAACCCAATTTCAGATTGCAGATGTTCTATGCGGACGCCGACGGCGAAATCCTTTTTTCGCAGGGGAATTCCGCGGGACAAAAGCATTTCAAAGGTATCTCTGGCGCTGTGCCCCACGGCGAGGACGAGCGCGGAAACTTCTATCGTCTCCGCCGCCCCTTTCGCATGCGACAGCTTTGCCCCCGCGATTTTTCCGTCCCTCACGACAATATCCGTCAGTCGGGTATCAAACAGGACGGTTCCGCCGGAGCGTTCGATAAAAGAACGCATATTCTTTACGACGATTTTGAGTTTATCGCTTCCGATATGCGGTTTGTTCAGCCACAGGATTTCCTCGGGAGCCCCGAAACGAACGAACGTTTCCAGCACTTCGCGATTGAAACCGCCGTGCGTCTGGGTATTGAGCTTTCCGTCGGAAAAGGTTCCGGCACCGCCTTCCCCGAATTGAATATTTCCTTCCCCGTCCAAAATTCGGGTCTTTGTAAATTTTTCTATCTTCTTTTCCCGTTCCTCTATGCACGGGCCCCGCTCCGCCACGACGGGGTGGATTCCGTGCTCCAACAGCCTTATGGCGCAAAATAATCCCGCGGGACCGCTTCCTGCGACGAGCACGGGCGCGGCGGGAAGTTTATTTGCGGGCAAACGGGGGATTTCGGGCATTTTTTCCGATTGCTTTTCCGAAGAAAATTCTATCGTATAGATATATCGGATATTGTTTTTATTCCGCGCGTCCAAAGACTTTTTTAGAATTTTGAAATACGCGGGCTTTTTATGCAATGACTTCTCGGCAACGAGAAGAAGCTCCCGTTCGCTCTGTTCCGGGCGCAATTTGATGTCCGACAGCGTCTTTTTTGTCATGCCTCTCTATCCTTCCTTCTTTCGTTCAGCGCGTCCGCCACGAGCCTCGCCGACGTATACGCCCATTGCAGATTATATCCCCCACATTCCCCGTCCACATCCAAAATCTCGCCCGCGAAATACAGTCCTTTGACCAAACGGCTCTGCAAAGTCGCATCGGTTTCCGTAAGGCGAATGCCTCCCTTGGTCACTTGTGCATAGTCGAAACCCAGCGTGCCGCTCACGCGCAGCGTAAAATTTTTAATTCCCGCCGCAACGGATTTCGGATTCGGGTCACAGCGTTTCATCACCGCCCGACCGAGCTGATTATTCAAAATTCCGCAGAGGAGCTCCCCTTCGGGAAAAACGCCCGACTTTTGTTTATTTTCGAGAATACGAACGAGTTCCGTCTCCTGTACCTCGGGCAAAAAAGCCAATGAAAGAACGACGCCTCCCTTTTCCGCCCGATCGGATAAAAAGGCCGACAGGCGAAAAATCGCGTCGCCCGATACGCCGTAATCCGTGAAAATGACGTCTCCGCGCTCTTTTCCCAACTTCTTCCGCCCTTCATAGGCGGAAACGTCCGCTTCGACGCGGATTCCCTTCAAGCCGCGAATGGGCGCGGTCTCCGTTTTAAGCTGAACCAATGACGGATATAAAGCGGTGACGGAATGTCCGAAGGCTTCGGCCAGCGCATACCCGTTTCCGTCCGAGCCGAAATTTTTCGCCGCTTTTCCGCCTGTGCACAAGACGACGTTTTCGGAAAAGAAATTTTCTTTTCCGGCCGGCGTCTCCGCCGTTATCTTAAAGTCTCCTTTTCCCCGTTCGATCGACGTTACGAAAACGCCCGTACGGACGGACACTCCCTTCGCCGCGACCGCATATCTCAAAAGGTCCGTCACGGAGGAAGCCTGCCGGCCGGCAGGATAGACCCGCCCGCGCTCGTCCGGCAGGAAAAGTCCGCCCAATTCTTGAAAAAACGCGAGCATGTCCTTTTCTCCGTGCTCGGACAGTCCTTCTAAAAGTCGGACGGAAATATCGGGCGCAGAAGAAAAATAATGTGACTTTGACATGTTTATGTTCGTGACGTTGCCTTGTCCGTTTCCCGTAGCGGAAAGTTTTCTGCCCACCCGCTCCCCGCGTTCCAGCAAAAGGACGTCCCCGCGCAGGGACGCCGCGCAAAAGAGTCCCGAAGCTCCGCCACCGATAATTGCCGTTGTTGCCTTTTTCATGGTTTTCATTGTACCTCTTTTTCTGCATAAAGTCAATTTATTTTGAAAACTATTGAATTTTTTTTCGGTCAGCCTATTGACTTTCCGGCAAATTTATATTACAATATATGGTGAAAAGGAAAAGTATTACAAATTTATGCGGAGGTTGACATGTTTTTCGAATATCTGAAAGAAAATCCCGTCCTGACAGCCGTTTTGTGCGCTGCTTTGGCAATTATCGTTATCGTCATTATCGCTCTTTGCGTTAAGAGTTCGAAGGCACGAAAAACCCGCGCAGAGACAGAAAACAACGCTGCTCGCTCGATAGCGGGTACCGCGAAAGCAAACGAAGTGCAGTCCTCGGAAATGGATAAATCCGAGGCTCTCGCCAAAAATCGTTCGGGGCATGAATCCGCCGAACCGTCCGAATCGAAAACGGAGGAAGAGGATACGGCGGCGCGCGAATCCGTGCCCGACGAAACAGACAAAGCGGAAGAGTTTAACACAAGCGAAGTCACAGCCGACGAGCCGAAAACAGACAGCGCGGAAACCGAAATACCGAAGCCGTGTAAGCAGGCGGATACGGCGGCTGAACAAGGACAAACAGAAGTCTCCCCTACCCTTTCTGCACAAGTTGAAAAGGAGGAGACCGGAGAAAAATTCGTTTCTTTGCCTGAAACGGCAGCAGAGGCGGTTGATATGACGGATCTTCCCGCCGACTCTGAAACAAATAAAGAAATCTATACCGTAAACGAAGCCGATATTGAAAAAGATATTCCGAAATCCGAAGCGGGCGAGACGGAGAAAAATCTCGAAGGGGCCGAAAAAATTTTCACGGTAAAAGAAGATGCCGTGCAAAAGAACGACGAAACGGCAACCGAGACCGAAAAGGAATCCGGAGAGAATGCAGCGGAAGAAAAGTCCGCAGAGAAAGAGAAGAAAAAAGGAAAAAATAAATCCAAGGAGGGAAAAATGGATATAGAAGACCTCAGAAATGCACCAATCGAAGAAGAGTCCGAGTTCTACGACGAGGACGACGAAAACGACAAAATTGCCCGTTACAGCGGTAAATGGGTAATCTGCCGCGTAGTGACGGCGGGAGCGAAAAATTCAGACGAAATCAAAGAGGACGGCGATGAAATGTTCTTCTTTGAGCTCCGCGCCTCCAATGGAGAAAAGCTCCTGACCAGCGAGGAGTACACGACTTACAACGGAGCCTTGAACGGCATTGAGACTCACAAAGCCAATATCGAACGCGGCAATTTCAAAATCATGCTGTCGAAAAAAGGCGATTATATTTTCAAACTTTTAAGCGGGAAAAATATGCTCCTTTGCATGGGCGAACACTATGCGACCAAAGCGCGCTGCGAGAGCGCGATAGCCTCTGCAAAACGGTTTGCAAAAACAGCCATTATCGATGAAAACGTTCAGGATATCGTCATTACTCCTCCGCCCGAAGAAGATGACGGAGAACTGCCCGAAATTCCCGACAACGGCTATAACGGAAAATGGATTATCCGCGCGCACACTGCGGAAGACGGAGAGCAGGTATTCTATTTTGAATTATTCGCCTCCAACGGAGAGAAATTATTGTCGAGTGAAGAATACACCACTTATATTGGCGCAATTAACGGAATCGGAACACATAAGACAAATATCGAACGCAGTAATTTCCGAATCTCTCTCACGAAGCGCGGAGATTATATCTACAAACTTCTGAACGGAAACGGACAGCTTCTCTGCCTCGGCGAACATTACAAAACGAAGCGCAGATGCGAAAACGCCATTGAATCGGTGAAACGTTTTGCCAAAAACGCCCCCATTCTTTCCGATTCGGAGACTGTCAATAAAAACGCATAAGCAGTTCTCCTAAAACCGATAAATGATACTTTTTCCTTTTGCCGCGACTGTGTCCGTTTTCCGCAATTCAGAAATTGAGGAGCATCGTCGAAAAAAGAAAAAGCGTGATTTCTCCGTTGTTTTTGCTCGCACCGCGGCATACCTCCGTTTAGACGAGCGCTCTCGTCCTTAACGAAGCAAAAACTTTACTTATAAAAACTCCCCTCCGACGATATTGATAATCGTCGGAGGGGAGTTCTCCGTTTCTGTCGAAACTATGCGATCGCCCCGATTTTCTCCTCTGTCTCAGTCGAAACCGTCGCCGTGATTTTCGTCTCGTCCCGCGACTCTTTCGAATGAAACTTTAATCGTCCCCTAAAATCAATCCTTGTTATTAAAATCCACGGTAAACGTCGTCCCCTCGCCCAACACACTCTGAACATGCAGCGTCCAGCCGGCTTTGCGGCAGATTTTTTTCACCACGGCAAGCCCCAATCCGAAACCGCCGTTCTTTCCGCTGTGCGATTTATCCACCGTAAAAAATCGTTCAAAAATACGTTCCAGATTTTCTTCCGCTATGCCGATTCCCGTATCCGTTACCGTAAGCCGAATGCCGCCCGTATCCTTTCTCTTTATCCCCACAAACAGGCTTCCGTTCTCCTTATTGTATCTTATCGCGTTTCGAATGAGATTTCCGAGCACCTCGCTCAATCGTTCATGACGACTCATAATCATGATATCCGCATCTATATCCTTTGTCAATGAAATGTTCCGCTTTGCAATGTCGGGCGCAAGACTGTCCAGCGTCTCCGAGGCAAGTTTGGAAATATTCACTTCATAATCGGGAAGCTCATCGTTATCTATTTCGTTATAATTGATAATGCAGGCAATCAAATTGGAAAGTCTGTCGCTCTGTTTGACCAAAGTATCGGCCGCCGTTTTTGTCTGCTCCCCGTTGAGTACTCCGCTTGCAAGCAGCTCCGAATAGCCGCGGATAGAGGTCAGAGGCGTATTCATCTCATGGGTAATATTGGCAATAAAATCATTTTTGGAACGTTGAGCACGCTCGACGAGCTCTTTTTCCTCCGATAATTCCTTAAATTGTTCCGCCACCTCTCGATTTCGGTTATTCAGGAGTTCGACAATCGGCTGTAATTCAGGATACTTTGTGGAAAGTTTCAGATTGAGTGCGGCGTCTTTTGCGAGTTTTCTCACGGGGCTGATAATATATTCTGTTTCGATATAGGTAAACAGCAGGCACACGAGGAAATCGAGAAGGAGAAACCAAACGATGGTAGGCAGGATATTTCCGAACACCTGCCATTCCGACGCCCCCGAAACAGCAATGCGGACGAGATAAATATCTCCTTCCAAAGGCGTCATTTTGCGACAGTAATACACCATATCCTCGCCGAGCGAGGCGCTGTGCCGCACGGAATAACCCTCTCCCGAAGCGAGCGCCTCTTTCACCTCCTCGCGGTCGGAATGGTCGTCCAAATTTTCGCCGCTACTGTCTCCGAGGACTTCTCCTTCACGATCCAAAAAAGTTACGCGGAGACCGGATAACTTTTCGGAATACTCCTTCGCGCCCTCCTCGTCAAGGGAATATCCGCCGTCCTCGAAAAGATTCATATAGATTTTTAGGCTTTCCTGCGTATTTTTGACGAGACTGTTATAAAATACCTGTGTGGAAAGTATCGCATAAACGAGAAGCAGAACCGCCATGATAAGCTGCGATATCCACAATATCTTTCTTCGCATTTTTTGTACCCCTTCTTTCAAAAAACGGATAGATGCAACCCTGCCCTATCCGTTTTTGTTCAATTTTTACGGAAACGATATCCGACCCCGAATACCGTCTCGAAATTGTCTATGCCCAGCTTCCTCAGTCGCGCGATATGGTTATCCAGCGTCCTCGTCTCCGTATCGACATAGCCCCAAATCTCGGTGAGAAGCGTATCCCTAGACAGGACGATGTCCGCATTTTTCATGCAATATTTCAATAGCTCAAATTCCTTTCTGTTCAGATCGAGCGGACGGGAATCCAAAGTTACAGTCATCGTATCGCTGTTGAGCTCTAATTTCCCTATCCTGATTACATTGTTCCCCGCTCTGCGCCTCAAAGCGGCTTTCACGCGAGCCACTAACTCCATAACGCCGAAAGGCTTGGATATATAATCGTCTGCGCCCAGATTCAGGCCCGTTACTTTATCCCCTTCCTGTCCCAACGCGCTGAGCATGATACAACACACACTAGGATATCTGTCTTTGACCGATTGCAGAACTTCCAATCCGTTTCCGTCCGGAAGCATAATGTCCAACAAAGCAATATCGGGCGCTTTTTCCCGAAGAGCAGCCTCAAATTCACGTATGCTGCCGAACGTGCGACAAGTCAGTTGTTCTCTTTCCAAAGAAAATTTGACGAGCCCGCCGATGCTTGCGTCATCTTCCAGAACATACACGATCCCTTTCATTCGATTACCTCGGAAATCAATTTTCCGTCATTATATTATCGGCGGTATGCGCGCTATACGGCTCAAATATTATCGGTACTGTGCGCTATATAGCTCAAATGGTCGCCGATACGTTCCAAATTAGATACCAAATTAATAAATACGGTATTATTTTCGGGACGACATTCCCCGCGGCTCATTCTCGCGATATGATCGGCTATGAGATCGCGGCGCATGTTATCCACATCGTCTTCCAGCTTATCCGATTCGCTCATTAAAGAATAATCCTTTTCGAGAGCAATCTTTTTGACCAGTTCATATTGCTTTCGCAAAAGGTCGTACATCGCCGAAATATTCTCCCCTACACCGGCAGAGAATACCAAATTGTCCGAAACCTCCTTGCGTGTATACTTTGTCAGATTATCTGCAAGCTCCGCGATACGAACAATGTCCCCTACGTCGTTATGCAGTGCACTGACTAACTTTTCGTCGCTCAGAGAAATTCCGCTCGCCGAAACCTGTACGAGATAGTCGCTGATTTGTTCGCTCAAACGAGAAATCTCTTCGTTTTCGGAAACGACCTTTTCCACTGCGGTAATATCTCTCTCTATAAAACCGTTAAAAGCCGTCCGCAACGTCTCCATAGCCATATCCGCCATGCGGAAGGTCTCCTTCGTCAACTGATTGATGGCCAGCGCCGGTGTGGAAAGAAAACGCTTGTCCATAAACGTCGCCTCTCCCTCGATTTTCTTTTTCTTATCGGGAATAAGAATTGTGGCGACTTTCACCAGCACCTTAGTGAAGGGCAGGAATAAAATCGTACACACGCAATTAAACAACGTATGGAACATCGCCAGCTGCGTGCTCGGGTACGGAAACCATTTTTCAAACGTATTCTGCTGGAAGGTCGGCCAGCAAAGCAATAAAATCATAAAGATAACAGCACCGAATACGTTGAACATCAAGTGAATGAGACTCGCTCGCCGCGCATTGGCGTTCGCCCCTACCGAGGAGATGAGAGCCGTCACGCAAGTGCCGATATTCGAACCGAGAATAATATAGAGCGCCGAATTTCCGCCTCCGCCGATAATCAGGCCCTGCGCCGCCATTGTAATGACGATAGTCGTCACTGCGCTGGACGATTGCACGAGCGCCGTCAATCCGATACCGATGCCGAGGAGCAGGAACGGATTGGTTACCTTTTCAAGCATGGCGTGAATGGAGGGATTCGCGTCCGTATACACTTTCATTGTATCCGACATGACGCTCAGTCCCATAAACACCAGCCCCAATCCCGCAAACGCGAGACCGCAGCTCTTTATCTTATCGCTTTTAGAGAACATCTCCATAAAGACGCCGATAAAAATCAGAGACATGAACAGCGTTTCGACGTCGAAAGATTGCAGCGCGACGATTTGCGCCGTAATCGTGGTGCCGATATTTGCGCCCATAATGACGGCCGTCGCCTGATTCAGCGTCATGATCCCCGCATTCACAAACCCGACGACCATGACCGTAGTAATGGAAGAGCTCTGCACGACGGCCGTCGTGACCGCACCCATGCCCACTCCCACCAGCTTCTTCTCCGACGTCTTATTGAAAAGCGCTTTAAGACGGTTCCCGGCGATTTTTTCCATATTGTCGCTCAACAGTTTGAAGCCCAGCAAAAAGGCACCGCAGCCGGCAAGGATTTTTATCACCGCATAAAATACGTCCATTTATTACTCCCTTGTAAGAACATTTCCGTAATTATATAACTTACTTTTACTGCCCTATCCATTATATAATACCTCGCGGAGAATGTCACCTCAAAGTCGCAATAATTTTTAAGAAATTTTTGAAATTAACAATTTTCTTTGATTTTTATCGATAAAAATATATCGTTTTCAGTTTTCCGTATTGACGTGAACGCCGGTAATAGAGAAAATGACCCATTCTGCGATATTGGTGGCGTGGTCGCCGATACGTTCCAAATATTTAGAAACGAGCATGAGGTCGAGTGCACGCTCGGCGAGGTTTTCGTCCTTGCGGATACAGTCGAGAAGCACAGTTTTCGCGCCGTTAAAGAGACTGTCAACCTCGTCGTCCGACTTGCAGACTTTTTTGGCCAGTTCCAAATCGGAATTTGTGAAGGAAAGGATCGCGCTGTCGACCATACGAATGACCGCTTCGCCCATTTTTTCCACAAAATCGATATTGTAAGAAGTGCCCGTGCGGCCGCCCTTGGTGATAATTTCCGCAATATCCGCCGCAAAGTCGCCGATTCTTTCCATGTCGGTAATCATTTTCAACGCCGAAGAGACCATGCGCATATCGGTCGCTACCGGCTGTTGAGTCAAAAGCAGTTTCAGACACAGATTTTCTATCGTTTTCTCGGCATCGTCGATGATGCAATCCTTATTGATGACTTCCTGAGCCATGATGAGATCGTCCCGCTTCAACGCTACCATGGTATTCTTGATTGCATCTTCGATGTAAGCTCCCATTTGGAGCATATCCGTTTTCAATTCCTTCAATTCGCTCAAAAAAGATGTACGCATCATAATATTAACCGAATCTCCCCGTAATATAATCTTCCGTCCTCTTATCTTTCGGAACGGAGAAAATTTGTTCCGTTTCGCCCATTTCGACCATTTCGCCCAAAAGGAAAAACGCCGTCTTATCCGAAATACGCGCCGCCTGTTGCATGTTATGCGTCACCATGACGATCGTAATGTCCTTTTTAAGCTCCGAACACAATTCCTCGATTTTTCCCGTAGAAATGGGATCGAGCGCGGAGGTCGGTTCGTCCATCAGCAAAATCTGCGGCTCCACGGCCAGTGCGCGGGCAATACACAATCTTTGCTGCTGGCCGCCCGAAAGTCCAAGCGCGGATTTATTCAATCTGTCTTTAAGTTCTTCCCACATGGCGGCACCTTTGAGGGAACGCTCCACAATGGCGTCGAGATCGGATTTTTTCCGAATCCCGAACGTGCGCGGGCCGTAAGCGATATTGTCGTAAACGCTCATGGCGAAGGGATTGGGGCGCTGAAAGACCATGCCGACGTTTTTTCTCAACATGGCGAGATTCATGCTCCGTTCATAAATGTTCACGCCTCCGATCTGAATCGCGCCTTCGATACGACAGCCCTCCACAAGATCGTTCATGCGATTGAGGGATTTCAAGAGCGTGGACTTTCCGCAGCCCGAAGGACCGATCATGGCCGTAATTTGTTTTTCCGGCATTGTCATATTGATGTTTTTCAAGGCCTGAAAATCGCCGTAGAAAAGGTCCATTTTCCGAACCTCGACAGCATTTCCGCCTTCAAAATGAAATTTTTCCAATTCTTTCATAATTTGTTTTCCTCCCGTCGTCTTATCTGTTTTTCTTTAATTTCTTCTCGCAGAGAATGACGAGAAGATTCAGGACGAACACGAGAATAAGAAGCACCGCCGCGGTACCGTACGCCGCGTCGAAATCGATTTTTTCTTGTGTAAAATAATACATTAAAACTGCGAATGTCGCCCCGCCCTGCAAGGGGGAATCGGGCGTCATGGGAACCGATCCCGATGTAAATATGAGCGCCGCGCTCTCGCTGACGATACGCCCTATGGATAAAATTATCGCCGTGACGACGCCTGACAACGCAGAAGGAAGAATGACCTTGAAAATCGTCCTTACCTTAGAAGCGCCGAGCGCCAGAGACCCCTCTCGCATGGAACTCGGGACGGCCAAAAGGCTTTCCTCCACCGAACGGATAATCGTGGGCAAAATCATTAAAGCCAACGTAAGTGCACCCGCCCACAGGGAAACCCCGTTCACGCAAAATATGATCATGCCGAACAATCCGAATACAATGGACGGAATCCCCGATAACGTATCTATAAAGACGCGCAGGACCTTTACGATTTTGGAGCCGGGTTTGGTATATTCCACTAGGAAAATCGCCGTTGCAGTCCCGATCGGGACTGCAACGAGCAGGGATATGAGGATAATCCAGCCCGTGGATATAAACGCGCCCTGCAAGGTAACTTTACTGTAAGTGGACTCCCCGAACAGGAAGTCGAAAGAGAGATGCGGCAAGCCTTTGGCGAGAATATACCCTATCAGGATAACCAGAACGGATACGACAAGCGCAGCAATGACTTTGCAAACGACAGACAAAATTTTCGGGACGAGCCCGCAAACCTTATATCTCACTTCGCCGCTCGAATTTTGCCGAAGTACTCTTACCCGTTTATCCGCGCCGCCCTTCACCTTTCTCGTGCGTTTGATAAAAGCGAGGACGCCGTTCAAAATGAGTATGAATACCAACAAGACAAATCCCGTGGCAAATAACGCTTCCCTATGCAAATCCTGCGCATAGCCCATTTGACTGACGATATTGACGGTCAAGGTGCGAATCGGAAGAAATAATTCGCTCGGAAAGTTGGGGGTACTTCCGCAGACCATGAGTACCGCCATCGTCTCCCCTATCGCGCGCCCCGCCCCCAAAGTCAGCGCGGAGAGAATCCCCGTCTTTGCTGCGGGAAGAATCACCTTGAAAATTGTCTGTTCCTTCGTGGCACCCATGGCAAGGCTGCCTTCGGTATAGCTTTCGGGGACGCTTTCCAAAGCATTTTTGGTCAAAGAAGTGACGGTGGGAAGAATCATTAAGCCGAGAATAAGAGAGCTCGCCAACAGTCCGCTGCCGCTGTCCTGATGAAAGATTTCCGCAAGCAAGGGAACGAGCACAATCATTCCGAAAAAGCCGTAGATAATCGACGGTATTCCCGCCAATAACACGATGACCTGATTAAAGAACCCTTTCAGCTTTTTCGGACAAAAATAGACGAGGAATATCGCCGTAAAAATCCCTATGATTCCTCCGACGAGAAGCGACCCGACCGTTACCGCAAAGGTGGAAACGATCATGGGCAGAATCCCGTACATGTCCTTATTCGGAAACCAAGTCGTTCCGAACAGGAATTTGAAAAAACCAATTTCCGCAAACGCCGGAACCGCCGAAACCAATATATACAGAACAATGGCGACGACCGCTATAACGGAAAAGAAAGCAGAGACCATAAAGATGATCTTTGCAGTCTTTTCGCTTTTACTTTCAGTTTTTATCATGGAGTCGGTATCCTCTCGATTTGATTAAAGAATGGTGATATATCCTTCGTCTGCGACGATTTCCTGCCCTTCTTCCGACAGGATAAAGTCTAAGAATGCTTGCGCCTCTTCACTGAGTCCTTTTTCGGTATTGTAGCAGAGTTCAAAAGGACGGGACATCGTATAGCTCTTATTTTTTACATTTTCGACCGTCGCCGCCACGCCTTCGAACGTAAGCGCTTTGACCGTATCGTTCAACGAGCCGAGGGAAATATATCCGAGCGCCGCCTTAGTCGTTGCAACCTTTGTCATCGCGGCTCCTGTACTGTTAAAACTTTCCGTCTTTCCATAACGTGTCTCGGTATCCTTCAGCTTTTCACCGGAAGAACTTTTTACAAGGTCCTCGAAAGCATCTCTCGTTCCCGAGCCTTCCTCCCTCGCCACGGGCAATGTCGCGCTTCCAATTGCCGTGCCCGTTGTATACAAATCGTAAAGCTGTGCTCCCGTAACGTTAGTCAACTCACTCGCTTTATTGACGATCACGACAATTCCGTCATCCGCAATCTTTACAGAGGTGACGCCCTCTTCGTCGACATGCTTGGAAGCCATTCCGAAATCTCCCTTCCCTTCCTGTGCGTTAGAAATACCGACCGCGGACCCACCGCCCTGGACTTCGATTTCCACATTTTTATTCTTTTCCATATACGCGTCTGCAAGCGCGCCCACCAAAGGCTGAACAGAAGTGGAACCAGCGAAACTGAGTGTAACTTTTTCGGCTGTTCCCGATGTTCCCGAACCGCCGGTGCTCCCCGTGCTGTCCCCGTCGCTTCCACAGGAAGCAAACGCCGTCATCGTACCCATTGTAATCGCCGCAAGAGCAACTGCCATAAATTTTTTCGATTTCATAAAACTCTTTGTCTCCTTTGAACTTTGTGCCTATACTATAACGCATAGTTGTAAAAAAGTCCGCATTTTTTTGTAACAAAACTGTAATAAATTCGTTATTTATTTGATACAAATGTAAAAATTTGTTTTACAATTCGATTTTTTGCTTCTTATTTTTTCATTCAAAAAAAATTTTCATTTCTTTCTCCTACAAAAAATTGAAAAATTGTAATATACAATTAAGATAAAATCAATACTTTTCGAATATTGACAGGAGAACTCTTTATAGTAGATGTGTTTGCGCTCACGCCCTTTTCCTTTTACAGATAAAGGTTCTTTCACCATTTTTATTGGGAAAAGGAAGAAATCTGATACAAAATAAAAAGCCGTTCATATTCGAACAGCTGAAAGCTATGGAAAAACAAAAAACATTAAATGTGTATGCATTGGAAGTATATGAATATTGTCCTTCAAAGCACTTTTCAAAAATATAGCGAACTACGTTTGAAAATTTTTATTTTGAGTTGAATAAAATTCAACAGATTGTTTTACGGATCCGATTTTTCTGACAATAATACTCCTTAAAGTAGGATTGACATCGCTTATAGTAGTTTGAGGAATATTTGATCGGATTGGAACAGGGCAACGAACTTATGCTTTCTTCCGTCATTAGACTCGCTGACTTTTTCGGTATCTCTATCTCACAATTACTGTCCTTTAATCCCAATTTCGACTACGATAAAATCTCTGACGGAATTGCTCTCAAAACCGAGATTAAAAACAAGAGAACTGATATTTCCAATACCAAAATACGTGAGATGAACAGACTGCAAACCGATATTCTCGACAAATCACATGCCCAAAAGTTCATTTTTCTATATCTCAATAAAGTTAATTATTAACTTTAATAAGATAAATCTCGATTTTTTGCCACATTTTATCCTATGTCATGCGATTGTTTTGTCTGCCACCTGTTGCCTTTCGTTTTTCTGGGTAAAACTTTGTAATTCATTCTTTTGATTTTTCAAGATGCCTCAAGTCTATCCTTATTTCCTCCCTTTCGAACTGCTTTGTGGCTGTATCCGTCGTTCCGCTTCCGCCCACCGCTTTATTTCCTACAAGAATACATGATTTCCTTTCACTTATCCAAGGACACAAAATTTCAAAAGTTCGGGGTCTATCTAAAAATTTTTTATGATTCCCCTATTTTTAATGTAATATAAATTTTATCCATCAATTCTGACATACTTGATTTTGATATACCATAATATCTTCCAATTTCCTCCTGTGTCTTACCTTCAAAATAAATTATATCCTTTTTACTTCATTTTTGAGCAACGTCTATTTTGTTATTTAAATTCTTAGCATACACAGTTATAAAGTAATGGAAAAGGTCTATTTATAAACATCTACCGATTTAGTCAAAGAATTCAGCGTATCTAGAAATTAATTCTCCTAATATTTCATAATCGATTAAGCCCTTTCCAATGGAAATCTTTAAATATTGACCGAAAAATTCTTCAAATATATTTTCGGGAACAGGATACAACTTGGCAAATTCTTCATATGTAAATAATCCATACGCTTCTATATCCGATAAGTATTTCTCTTGATCAATCCGCATTGTTTCACCGTCGACTTCAAAGATATTGATAAGTCCCGTGGTTTCCCCTGGCATTGAAAGCATACCGTTCACATATAAACAAAGATGACCATAGGTAACCGGACTCCACGCCGTCATGTATTCTTCTGTTATGACAATATCTATAAGTTGAACTTTTGTCCAAATCAAATTACCGGCTTCATCGGTTATTTGTTTATTGAACCAATGTCCTTTATATTGTGCGGCATCCTCCCGCAAGAATACAGATTGGTTAAGATTAAAGTCCCAAAAAAGCGTACTCGTCTATTATTCTCACCTGCGTTCCGTCGGAAAAATACAGAGTAATTACTTTGTACATTGCTGCGGCATCATGGTCGATAAATAAAATAGGCGCTACGTCAAATTGTCCCGTATATAAATTCCAAACCAAAAGAATTTCATTTCCGGTGAGCGTTTCCACAGGCACCTGACTACCGTCGGCCAAAGTAATCAGTGTCCCGGCAGCTAAACAAGAGCCTCCATCCCCGCCAGATGAAGATTCGAAATACATACCAACTTCTGAATTTGAAACATAGTTAAAGTCTACATATAACTCCGAATTTAATTGTTGCAGAACCTGTACGAATAGGATTTATTAATTGATCCGCCTTACACATTCTCCCGGCTATTTGCTCCATATATATCGTTACTCTAGAATTTGAAGTATTACAATCAAATAACAATGCCCCGGAATTCGTCGGTTGTTCTATAGGACTTCCTTCACCATCTAAACCAACAATTCCTCCTACAGAAGCACTTATTGTACCACGGGTCTCAGCATATATCTGAACTCTATTACTACATGATGCATATATCGTTCCTCCCGCATCATTATATCCTACAATTCCGCCGAAATTGACACAATTTCCACGTATCACCGTATAATTTTCACAATTTGAAACTTCTCCTTTATTCAATCCAGTTATTGCTCCAAAAACACAATACCAATCTTTAATATAAATGTCATTTGAATTCGTTTTTTCGATAAAACAACTATCGATTATACCGTTATTGACCGCACAAACAATGCCTATGTAATAATTACCGCCGCTACTACCTTCAAGGGTTGTAAAATCAACGACAAAAGTTCCACTCTTAATTTCTCCGTTATTTACGTTAATAAATCCATAATTTGCATTAACAGGAATAGCGTTATTAGAAAAAGTAAATGAATGTGAATTAAAATCTAAAACACCGTCAAATTGTGCAATCGGAACCCAAGTCCCAGAATATGATATATCTTCGAGAACTTTATAGTATGATGACCGTGCATATTTTATATTTTTCAAATGACGAGTACAGTTTATTGTATAAGGAGAATTCGCACCTCCAGATCCTCCCCCAAACAAATTGTTGGGTGTCCTAGAAGTAGTATATGTGGTATCTGATTTTTTAACGCGTCACAATAATATACTTTTGTTATTGTGATTTTTGCAAACTCTGGCGAGGAACTGTTCAACGCTTGAATTTTTGATAAAATGCTGACTGAGGTCTCACTCACTCTGCTGCTATACTTCGATTCCGGTATCGATATTGTACCTGTAGAACTTCTTCCGGATAATTCGATTAGGTAATCTATTTTACTCACATATTGCGGAGCTTTTACCGTTAATACAATATCCTCTGAGTTTGAAAGAGAAACAGATTCCAACTTGTCTTCAAATTCGGGAATTACATATAAAATATGGCTATATATAGTACTATCTTCTTGTGATTTCCAAGCTTTAATCATAATACCGTTTCCGCCTATGGGGCAAGACAATGGAATATCCAATTTATAACCAACCACTACATCGTTGCCATCTGAGTCTTTTTCTGTTACTTCCTCAAGTTCTATACCATACTCGCCCCAAGATATCTGCAAATCTTCGGACTCTAAAACGCAATTCGTCTCTTCGCCGTTAATTAGAAAAGCAAAATAATAAGTATATCCCCTTGTAACTCGTACCTTTCGTTCTGAAAAAATTTCTCCTTCGGTACCAAATTTCCCGTCTGTAATTTTAAATTGGAAAAAATTATCATTTCTTTTCACTTTAATTGCTGTATTTTCATCAACACCTGTCTTTATTCCTATATAATAAACATTCTCTTTTTCAACGGAAATAATATACTGGTCATTATATTTATCTCCCGGTAATACCTGCACATCCGAATTTATAAAATTAAACGACCAACTTTTGCCGCTCGAATTAGGAAAAGATACAACATAGTATCCGGATAAATTGGGCACTATCTTAAAATACGTAAAATTTGAGGCTTGTAATTGTGCCTGCAATTCCCCTTCATCTTCCGTGGGCTCAGGCGGTGGATTTTCCGGATCTGTCTCTGTCGAAGAATTAGGATCTCTCAAATTGATCTCTTTAATTTGATTAACCGATAAAGAGATATCCGACAATTTTCCACCGCTTGTATTGCGCAATAAAATATAATAATTGCCATCGTCAGAAAACGGATACGAAATTATATCATTTGGTACAATATCTCCGCATTACCTGTATAGATATAACTCTCCCTCCTTCAAGGTATAAATTGTATCTATCAATACCTGAGAATTGCTTGTCCGTAATTCTTTTACCTGAGATAAAGTAGCCTTAAATAAATATTTTCCGTTAGAAGAAATAGAAGTTGCTTTTCCCGTACTATTAGGACTTATTGTAATTGTTCCATTCAGCCCGGCTTCGTTTCCTAACATATCAATAATAAGTTCTTTACCGCTTTCCACATATTGATTGACCGTAAGAACTTTATTATGGTATTGCTTTCCATTGATAACGATATCGGCCTCTGAGCTTAAACTTAAAGAAACTTTATAATCGCTCTCATATTCCGCCGCAAAACTGAAATGTTCCTCCCCTTCAGGCAGCATATAGAAATTCGTCTCGGTATCCATAAAAGGAACTTTATATTCAGGCTCTCTCAAAGACGCCCTGCTTAATCCGGTACCGATTTCTACTACTTCGTCCGTATCGAAGTCCATAATTTTCAACGCAATATTGTCTGTAAATCGGGTATAATAAGTTTCAATATCAGCAGTTCCGCCATGTCCTACGTAAAAATATGCCCTCGCATAATCTCCGACCCCGTACCATATACTTTGATCGTCCGGTGTATTACAGGTGATAGCCGCAGTCTTAGTCAATGCAGGTCTTCCGTCCTCATCCTTATAATGTTCAAGTTGATCGTTTCTGTTTTGGTAATAACATTGAGTGGTAACTTTTTTATCTACGGTAGTACCATTCGCCCAATTTGTTATACCTTGCCCAAAATCAATAACCTCCTTAGCTATTAAAGAAATATTCAATACCGACCCTAAAGTTTTAGCAGTCATCCCTATTACTGATCCTGTGGTGCTAACCTTAGCAACAATCCCCATTGCAATTCCAAACGCATCCAATGACAAAGTCAAAAGCTCATCAGTCGGGAAGATTCCGTCCTCTCTGGTTTTTCCGCTATATTCGTAATCAAATGCAGTAAAATAAGAGCCGTAATTTTCCAACGCATCATATCCCGGATCCCCGACATTCAGATACTGTTGATTATACAAGGTTCCGGCAAAAGATATATCTTTTATGTAATATTTATCCGTTTGCTGATATGTAACGGACGTATCGCCCAATGCACCGTACGGTACAACACAATAGTCCGAAACATTGAATTTTACCGTATAACCATCTATATTTATAGTAGAATTAAGCCCTTTAAGGCATATATATTTATATTCAAATAAGGGCTGAACGGTAACAATCACCGATCAATCGTCTCTTCCAAATTCGATAACGTTTCGATGTCAAATACCATTGCCTTTGAAAGAAAACTATCATTCTCATAAGCTTCGGTATTGATATAATATCCGTATTCGTTCCCTATGGCCAAATCTTCCCCGACAGTATAAAAAAGCTCTTTCGGAATTATCCGCACGATAGGGTCGTCTTCTTCCGTATTACTTATTTGATATTGGGATCAAGCCATTCGATATGAGCCTTACTTCCAATTAATGACTGTGAATAATCTTGAATTTTATAACTCGTATCATTCAGCAGATAATCGGTATATTCTTCCGCTGAATCCGCCGCATTATAAACAGACGTTTCGGGATTGAGCCCCCCAAAGCCCCACCGATACATAACGTTACAACAATAATCCCTGCGAACAATTTATTTAGTCTTAATTTCTTTGTCTTCATCTTTTTTCTCCTTGTCGTTTTCTTTTTCTTCCTTTTGAAGCAATTTCTTTTCCTGAAGTAGAACTTTTTTATATAAATTAAAATATAATTTTATATACCTGATTAGTGACCTATCCATTATAAACAACAAAACTAGTATTACAATACCTAACCACTATATCATCTCATTCAATAAAAAGTAAATTGATAGAGCAATTCCAGAAATAATATATATAATTAACATTGAGACACACCTAATCAAGTACCCTCTGCACTCGGTAGCGGGTAATTTATTATAAATATCAGTATCATTACCCTTTTTTAAGAGACCAAAAATATCCTTTAATTTTTAAACATATTATTCTCCTAAGAAATAGATATTAATTTCTAAAATATTTTGCATTGGTTTCCCCTCCTCTTTCGTATAATTTATTCTTCATTATTTCAATACGTACCGTTCCAAAATTCATATGGAATACCGTCACCTTCCCCGTCTATCACATATTATCCTCTTAAATAAGAAACTATAATAAGACATTGAGATGTAACTAAGCTATATTTTCAACGTAATTCTTGATAATTTTTGATAACCATAACAATCTTTATTAAGCCCCGTATGTATCTTGAAAAAATTTCATAACGAAAAATAATCGTCATACTGAATCTTTATCATCTTTATGCTTACTTTTGAAGCAAAAAAACACAACGAAACAACACTCGTTTCCATTGCGTTACTCGTTTCTACTATACATTGGTGGATACCTCCTCCTATATTATAATTATGAGTTTGGTCATAACAAACCGTCTTCACATCTTTTTTATTGTCTAAAGTAACTCCTTTAATACTTTATCTATTTATATAATGACATATTATTTTTTATTTGTCAATATTTCTATTCAAAAAAAATTTACTTACTTTTCATTTCATTCATTGTTCTTATTCGTCCTTTAAGTTCTTCTTCCGAAATATTCTCTTTTGGGATTCGTTCGTCTATTTTTTGCTTTTGCCTAGTCCGTCTTT
>ERZ1673702.1725-NODE-1725-length-21796-cov-3.733729_pt1 | contig 21796 bp, 17 predicted proteins | sample MGYA00580232_ERZ1673702 | MGnify/ENA primary metagenome ERZ1673702 (study PRJEB41218, sample SAMN15661792) | gut metagenome | host: Homo sapiens | place: Canada: London | collected 2015-08-20/2019-03-30 | study: EMG produced TPA metagenomics assembly of... | reverse complement strand
ATGCAAATTTAAAATATATTTATTTAACACATTGTCATGGAGACCACATAGGAGGAGTAAAAGAATTAAAAGAAAGAAAAGGTGGAAAAATATTAGCACATAGAAATGCTGCTGAAAACTTATTAGATCCAAATATAAGTCTAACAACATATATAGGATTTGAAGGTTTAGTTATTCAAGTAGATTCAAGAGTTGACGATGGAGATTTAATACATCTAGGAAATCTTGAATTTAGAGTAATACATACACCTGGACATACTTCAGGAGGTTCTTGCTTATATTGTGAAGAAGAAAAATTATTATTTTCAGGAGATACATTATTTAGAGGAACTTGGGGAAGAACAGATGTACCAACAGGAAATTTTGAAGATGTTATAAATTCAATTACAAAAAAATTAATGATATTACCAGATGAAACAATTGTATATCCAGGACATGGTAAAAGTACAATGATAAGAGAAGAAAAGCCAATTTATTTAGAACTAAAACCACGATTATTGTAGTTCTAAAATACTTGTAACAAACATATAATATATATAAGAAAAATTCAAAAGAAGGGTATGTTATATGTTTAATGTTACAATAATAAATGCAAAAGGTTCAATAAAAAAAATAGCAATATTAATAGTAACTTTAATATTGCTTTTTATTGTTACAAGATTTATACAAAATTTAAAATCAACAGAAGTTTTCAAAATAAATTTATCAAGCAAATTAGTAAATTGTTTAAATAATGAAATACCTGCTATAAATGAAATTGTTTCAGAATCAAATACAACGATAAAAGAAGAAAATGAAGAAGATACAAAAGATTTTTCAGAAAGAATATTAGGCGTTGAACTTTCTAGATTAAAAGAAAGTGAAAAAATAGAAGAAAATCCTGTAGAAACTCCAGATGAAAATATAGAAAATAAGCCTGTTGAAGAAGAAAAAGATAATAATAACTCAAATGTAGATGTAAGTAATATATTAGAAAATGTAGAAACACAAATAGTAACTAAAAATCCAATATCAGAAAGTTTTAACAATGAAATAAATGGCGTAAAAATAAAAAATGAGACATCATTTGATATACCAGATGATATTATGAATACAGAATTAGACATAGACAAAAATAATATATTAATATTTCACACACATACATGTGAAAGTTATACACCAAGTGAAACATATCCATATGAACAAACAGGAAATTTTAGAACAACAGATTTAAATTATACTGTTGCAAGACTAGGAGATGAACTTACAAATTATTTACTTGGATTTGGATTTAAGGTGAATCATGACAAAACATATCATGATTATCCTGCATATACAGGCTCATATTCTAGGTCATTGGAAAGTGTAAAAAAAGATTTGCAAGAAAACCAAAGTGATATAATAATAGATTTACACAGAGATGCAATTGGAAGTAAAAGTGATTATGATCCAAGTGTTAAAATAGGTGATGATGTTGCATCACAATTAATGTTTGTAATAGGAACAAATGGAGGAGGATTATATCATCCAAATTGGCAAAACAATCTTAGATTTGCAATAAAAGTTCAAGAAATTGCAAATGAAATGTATCCAGGATTGTTTAAACCAATGATAGTAAGAAATTCAAGATATAATCAACATCTAGGAAAAGCAGCAGTAATAATAGAAGTTGGTTCAACTGGAAATACACTAGAGCAAAGTTTAACAAGTATGAAATATTTAGCAAAAGTATTTGAAAAAATAAAGAATTGATTATAGAAACTTCATGTAATATGAATTCTATAAATCCTAATATTTATTGTGTAAGAAAAATCCCAATTAAATTTACTTTAATTGGGACTTTTATAATATGCACATTCAGAATTAGAACATATTATTATATTAGAAATAATATCATAAGAGCATTTTCCATCTTTTTGATAAACACAATCTAAACAACAATTGATATTTGTCAAAGATATCACCTCTTACTAAAATAGTATAAACAAAAATAAAAAAAATATTCAAAAAAGTAATAAAATAAATTAAATGTCCATATAAATTAATAAACAAAAATATATAGGAGGTTATTCATATGGATATAACAAAAGAAACTATAAAAATTAATAAGATAATTTGTGAGAAAAAAGAACAAATAGTAGTTCAAGGAGATATGATAGTTCCAGACTCAAAGCCAGATATATTAAATACAATTAATACAGATGGAAACATATGTATATATAAAAAAGAAGTTTTTGAAGGAAAATTAAGATTAGAAGGAAATATTGTTTCATATATAATGTATTTAGCAGATGGAGAGAAAAATAATTTAAGAGGATTAAATACAACACTTGATTTTTCAGAAACAATAGTTGTTCCAGAATTACAAATAGGAATGATTGTTGATATTGAACCAAATATAAAAAATTTTGAATGTAAAGTAATAAATGGAAGAAAAATAGGAATAAAGGCAAATGTGGAAATTTCAATAAAAATACGTTTACCTGAAGAAGCGGAAATAACAACGAATGCAAATGATGTTAATATGCAAATTTTAAGTAAAAAAGAAAAAATAAACTCATTATTATGTGAAGGAAATAATAAAACATATGTGAAAGAAAATGTATCAATTCCAAATACAGACAATTTAGCAGAAATATTAAATGCAACAATAAGTTTAGTTGATAAAGATATAAAAATAAGTTATAACAAAATACTTGCAAAATCAGAAATAGAATTAAAACTTGTGTATTTAACAGATGATGGAAGAATTTGCAAAACAATAGGCAGAGTTCCATTAGTTGGTTTTATAGATATGCCAGATATCAAAGAAGAAAATATATGTGATACAACATATTTAATAAAAAATTTAATAATAAAACCAAATTCAATAGAAGAACATACAGTTTATTTAGAGGTTGAAGTTGAGATAAATTGTATTTCATATGAAGAAAAAGAAATACAAGTAATACAAGATTTATATTGCCCAGGTGAAAGAGTAAATTATGATTTAAAAACATTAAAAACAACATCAGATAGAAAAAAATTGAAAAACATATGTCAAATAAGGGAAAAAGTAAATGTTCCCGAAATTGGAAATGGAGAAATTATAAATACATCAATACAAATATCTATAAACAAAGAAAATAGATTAAGTGGAAAAATGGCATTAGAAGGAGAGATGGAGGTAAATTTAATATATACTGATACATCAACAATAGGAGTAAATAGTAAAATAATAACAATACCATTTACTCAAACAATAGAAGGAGTAGAAAATAATTGTAATACAAGCACAAGAATAGAAGTTGGAACACAAGAATTTATAAATCAGAGTGGAACAATTGATGCAAATGTAGATTTGAATTTTGAAACATTGACATATAAAAATGTTGAGATACCAGCAATTAATAATATAACAGAAGAAACTGAAGATGATTTAGAAGATTACAGTGTTATAATTTATGTTGTAAAAGATGGAGATACATTATGGAAAATTGCGAAAAAATATGGAAGTACAGTTGATGACATAGTTAGAGTAAATGGAATTGAAAATCCTGATAAAATTAATATTGGAGAAAAAATATATATACCTAAATATGTACTAAAAAGAGCCAAAGAGCCAATAGTAATATAATATGGATAAAATTTATTCAAGAAAAAGGTTTATAATAAAGCCTATTGGCAGGTTTTGTGGAAAAAATGCCAATTTAAAAAATATAAAATTTGCAAAAAAGATTATAAAATTCATATCAATAATTTTAATTGGAGTATATGGATTTAAAATTGGATTTGATTATTTAGAACCAGTGTATGAAGCAATGTGTAATGAAAAAGTTAAATATACAGCAACAATTATAACAAATCAGCAATCGACAATAGTAATGAATCAATATAAATATGAAGAATTATATACAATTGAAAAAGATTCAAATGGAAATGTATCTGCTATAAAATCAAATGTAACAGTAGTAAATAATATTATTTCAGACTTAACAGAAAAAATACAACAAGAATTTGAAAAGATACCAACAGAAAAAATTTATATAACATTAGGAAATTTGACAGGAAACTATCTATTATCAGGATTTGGACCAAGAATACCTATAAAAATTTCTATGACAGGAAGTGTTGATACAGAAATAAAAAGTGAATTTATCTCACAAGGAATAAATCAAACCTTGCATAGAGTATATGTTAATTTTAATTGTGATATGGCTGTTGTAACACCAATGAAAAGATACAATCAAAATGTAGTAAATCAATTTAGTATTGCAGAACATGTTATTGTTGGAAATATTCCAAATGCTTATTATAATTTAGAAGGAATTGAAAAGCCATCAAATACAATAAATCTAATGAAATAAATATTGACAAAATTGGAAATTTGTTATATTGTTATATTATGTAACTAAAAATGAAGGAGGGCTTTTGATGATTATCGAAGTTCCAAAAGGTTATACATTTTCAGCCAAAAAAGATATTATCGCATTTGAAGAAAACTCAATGTTAAAATTGAAAAAACGGCCATTTAAATTTGAGTATATAATGTATGATTTAACTTATAAACTGAAAGGAAAAAGAAAATGCTATTATTGCGGAAGAGTTGTTGAACCCAGTCAGATAACTTTAGACCATGTTTATGCTAAAGGTCTTGGAGGACCAACAATTCCACAAAATATGGTACCTTCTTGCAAGAAATGTAATGAAGAGAAGGAAAATATGACACCTGATCAGTTTAGAGTTTATATGAGCTTAAAAGATGATGGTGCAAAAGAACAATTTAAAAGAGAATACTTTAAAATTAAAATGTTCCAAATAAGATGGTTACATATGTTACCAAAAGAATGGATCAGTAGAATTCCAGTATCAAGTCTAATTATAACAATTGATTTGCCAGATACAACTACAAATAAGTATAAGAAAATAAATGAATATTATACTAGATGTGGTAAGTTTCCTAAGCCAATAATTGTTGATAAAAATAATTTTGTTCTTGATGGTTTTACAGTTGTTCTTTATGCCAGGAACAATCGGATAAAGGAAATACCGGCAATTGTTCTTGAAAATGTAGAAGTTATATTTTAACAAAAAGATACTACAAATTATTGTAATGATGATTTGTGGTATCTTTTTTATTGTTGATGAAAAATGTAAAAAACAATTGACGAATTAAGATAATTGTGATATAAATAATAAAGATTAAATAATGGCCCGTTGGTCAAGCGGCTAAGACGCCACCCTCTCAAGGTGGAATCATGAGTTCGATTCTCGTACGGGTCACCAAAATTTTATATTTAAGAGGGAGTAGTTTTAAATTGTTAATCAACAACCGCGATTCAAAAGAATCTGGTTAACAAGCTTCAAAAAAGTAAACGAGACTTTTAAAGAAAGGATATAATAATTTAATTATATTTTTTCTTTAAAAGTCTTTATTTGTTCTAAAATACATAAATAAGAATAAATATTATATGTATAACTTTAGAACTAAAGTAAAAAGGCTAAAATACAATTAGAAAAGAGAGGTAATTAGTATGGAAAAAAGTTGGTTTAATAAGACAAGCCAAGAAGTAGAACAAGAATTAAAAACAGATTATCAAAAAGGTTTAAGCAGTAGTCAAGTCCAAGAAAACATGAAAAAATATGGACTAAATGAATTACAAGAAAAGAAAAAAGATTCACTACTAAAGAAATTTTTAGAACAATTTAAAGATTTTTCAATAATTGTATTAATAATAGCAGCAATAGTATCAGGAGTAGTTGGAGTAGCACAAGGAGAAGGATTTACAGATACAATAATAATATTAATAGTAGTAATCCTAAATGCAGTAATAGGAGTAGCACAAGAAAGTAAAGCAGAAAAATCATTAGAAGCATTAAAAAAATTAAGTAGTCATGCATCAAAAGTAATAAGAAATGGAAAAGAACAAGTAATACCAGCAAGAGAATTAGTACCAGGAGATCTTGTTATAATAGAAACAGGAGATTATATAGCAGCAGACTTAAGAATAATAGAAGCAGTAAATTTAAAATCACAAGAAGCATCACTTACAGGTGAATCAGTTCCAGTAGAAAAAATAACAGAAAAAATAGATGGAAATGAAATTGGAATTGGAGACAGAAAAAATATGTTATTTTCATCAAGCTTAATAACATATGGTAGAGGAAAAGCAATTGTAGTAAATACAGGAATGAATACAGAAGTAGGAAAAATTGCAGGAATGCTAGATAATGCAGAAAAGCAAGAAACACCACTTCAACAAAAATTAAATGATTTAGGAAAAACTTTGGGAATAGCTTGCTTAGTAATATGTGCTGTAATATTTGTTATTGGATTATTACAAGGAAAAGAAATAATAGATATGTTTATGACAGCTGTATCACTTGCAGTTGCAGTAATACCAGAAGGACTTGTTGCAGTATCAACAATTGTATTAGCAATTGGTGTTCAAAAAATGGTAAAAAAACATGCAATAGTAAAAAAATTACCAGCAGTTGAAACATTAGGAAGCAGTACAGTTATATGTTCTGACAAAACAGGAACATTAACACAAAATAAAATGACAGTAGAAAAAGTATTTTGTGATGATGAATTACAAGATGTAAAAAAAGTAAATACAACAGAAGATTTCAAAAAATTAGTATATAATTGTATGTTATGTAATGATTCACGATTGCTAGAAGATGGACAATTAGCAGGAGATCCAACAGAAACAGCATTAGTTGATATGGCATTTAAACTAGATTATGAACAATCTATATATAGAGAAAATCCAAGAGTTGAAGAAGTTCCATTTGATTCAGAAAGAAAATTAATGACAACAGTTAATAAGAAAAATGGAAAATATATAGTATATACAAAAGGTGGAGTTGATGAATTATTAAAATGTTGTAACTCATTCTTATATAAAGGTGAAGTAAGAACAAGTATAAACAATTATGCAAAATGGATAAGAGAAAATAATGAAAAAATGGCCAAAGATGCTTTAAGAGTTTTAGCATTTGCATATAAGGAATTAGATCACATGCCATCAAAAACAGAAATGAAAACAATAGAAAGTGATTTAACATTTATTGGAATGGTTGGGATGATAGATCCACCAAGAATTGAAGCAAAAAAAGCAGTAGAAAAGTGTAAAAAAGCAGGAATAAAAACAGTAATGATTACAGGTGATCATAAAATTACAGCAGTTGCAATAGCTAAAAAACTAGGAATATTAAAAGATGAAAGTGAAGCTTTAACAGGAACAGAATTAGAAAAAATGACTGATGAAGAATTAACAAAAAATGTTAGAAAATATTCTGTATATGCAAGAGTATCACCAGAACACAAAGTTAGAATAGTAAAAGCATGGCAAGCAAATGGAGAAGTTGTAGCAATGACAGGTGATGGAGTAAATGACAGTCCAGCATTAAAAACAGCTGATATTGGATGTGCAATGGGAAAAGTAGGAACAGAAGTTGCAAAAGAAGCAGCAGATGTAATATTAACAGATGACAATTTTGCTACAATAGTATCAGCAGTTGAAGAAGGAAGACGTATATATGATAATATATTAAAAGCAATTCAATTTTTACTTTCATGTAATGTTGGAGAAGTTATTGTATTATTGTTAGCAACATTATTTGCACCACAAATAGGACAATGGTTTGGAATATCTGATATAACAATGATTCAAGTTTTATTACCAATACATATTTTATGGATAAATCTTGTAACAGATACCTTCCCAGCATTAGCATTAGCATTTGACCCTGCAAATAAAGATATAATGGATAGAAAACCAGTAAAAAGAAATGAAGGAATATTTACAAAAGGAAGAACATTTAGAATTATTTATCAAGGTTTAATGATAGGATTACTTACACTTTCAGCATATTTAATAGGATTAGGAACAACACATACAGCAATAGATGGGTTAACACTAGAACAAACGAAAATAGAAGTTGGTCAAACAATGGCATTTATAGTTCTGGCATTTTCAGAATTAATACATGTGTTTAATATAAGAGATAATAAAAATTCAATATTTAAAACAGGGATATTAGGAAATGGAGTTTTAATATTAGCAATATTAGCATCAGCATTATTAATGGTTGTAATATTATTTATACCACAATTAAGAACAATATTTAGTATTCCAATCCTTCCAAGTGATAATATAATCGAAACAATTGTATTAGTATTATCACCAATAGTTATTGTTGAAATTATGAAATTATTTAAAGTAAATACAACAAGAGATGAATAACAAATAGGAAGCTTTTTCAGTAAAAAACTGAATTAGCTTCTTATTTTTTTAATTTAGCAATTTTTTTCAATATTAATATCATTTAAACATTTCTGAGAAGGTTCTTTAAAAGAAAGATACCAAGAAATGCCATTACAATTTTTCTTAATATCCTCTAGCCTTTGCTGTAATTCAGAAAAAGTTTGAGGTGGTGAAATAATAACAGGAACACCAGGTTGCCAATTAGCAGGAGTTGAAGCATCTGCACAATCAGAAATTTGTAAAGCTTCAACAGTACGAATAATTTCTGGAATAAATCGACCAATATTTAAAGGATATGTAAGAATAACACGAACAATACCATTTCCATCAATAATAAAAACATTTCTAACAGTTTTTGTTGTACTAACATCATTTGAAATCATACCATAAAGTCTAGCAATAGAGCCATTTCTATCTGCAATAATAGGAAATGGTAAAGAAACACCAGTCAAATTATATATTTCATTTACCCAAGCAAGATGTGAAGCATTACTATCAATACTTAATCCTAATAAATTAGTATTTAATTTTTGAAAAAATGGATAAGCCCTTGCGAAAGCAATCATTTCTGTAGTACATACAGGGGTGAAATCACCAGGATGCGAAAAAAATACGAGCCATTTTCCAGAATAATCACTTAGGTTTATTTTTCCAAATGTGGAATCTGCTGTAAAATCAGGAGCCTTTTGACCTAATTTTATATTTCCATTCATTAATAATTCATAGTCCATAAGTAACAGACCTCCTTTAAATATATTGTATTCAGCAAAGTTGGAATAGGCTACATATAGAAATAATATTTTTTAAAATACTTGAAATTATACGATTTTGCAAGTATAATAGTAAAGAATAGAAGTATTTTGAAAGGAATGAAATTAATGGATACAGTAAAAACATTTATAAAATATATAATATGGATAATATTATTTTGGATATTATCAGATTTCTTAATAAATGTAGGGTTAAAAAGTACATATAAAGAAATGCAAAAAGTAGAACAAATACCATCAGGAATTCAAGTCAAAGAAATAAAATCAACAGCAGTAAATGGAAAAATTAATTTAATAGTAAATTCAACAAATCTTAGTGGAAAATTTATAAAAGTAGATTTGTATTCATCAAAAGATAATTTGCTAGGTACTCAATATTTAGAAATTGGTGAAATAAAAGAAAATCAAACCAAAGAAATTGATACATATTTTAAAATAGCAGATGTTAAGAAATACAAAATATCTGTTACAGATGAAAAAGGAGAATCAACAGAAGGATTTATGGATACTGCAATGTCAGCAATTACTATATTATTAACAGTTATAAAAGTAATTATAGTGTTTTAAATAAATATGAAAGGAATAGAAAAAGATGGGCTTTTTTGATAAATTAAAACAAGGTTTAACAAAGACAAAAGAATCAATAAATGTTAAAATAAATAATGTATTTAGTAATTTTAGAAAGGTTGATGAAGAATTACTTGAAGAATTAGAAGAAGCATTAATAATGTCAGATATGGGAGTAGAAACATCAACACAAATAATAAGTAATTTAAGAGAAAAAATAAAAAAAGAAAAAATAGAAGAAAGTGAACAAGTAAAAGAAGCATTAAGAGAAGAAATTGAGAAAATTCTAGAAAAATGTGATAATAGTTTAAAACTAGAAACAAAGCCATCAGTAATACTTGTTGTAGGAGTAAATGGAGTTGGAAAAACAACATCAATAGGAAAAATGGCAGCAAGATTAGCAAGAGATGGAAAAAAAGTAATAGTTGCTGCTGCTGATACATTTAGAGCAGCAGCAGTAGAACAATTAGAAATATGGGCACAAAGAGCAGGAGCAGAAGTAGTAAAAAGAGAAGAAGGAGTAGACCCAGCATCAGTGGTATTTGAAGCAATAAGAAGAACTAAAGAAAGTAATGCAGATGTATTGATAATAGATACAGCTGGAAGGTTGCATAATAAAAAATATTTAATGGATGAATTAAACAAAATTCAAAAAGTAGTAAATAAAGAAATGGCAGAAGCATCAAAAGAAGTATTATTAGTAATTGATGCAACAACAGGACAAAATGCAATATCACAAGTAAAAGCATTTAAAGAACAAGCAGATATTACAGGAATTGTATTAACAAAATTAGATGGAACAGCAAAAGGTGGAGCTGTAGTTGGAATTGTACAAGAAAATGATATACCTGTAAAATTCATAGGTGTTGGAGAGCAAATTGATGATATGGAAATTTTTAATTCTAAAGATTTTGTAAAAGCAATAATATAAAAAACGTAAGATAAATATATTTGTAGTTAAACAAAATTATGAGGAGTTTAAAAAATAGATGGAAAAAAAGAAATTAAATAAAATAAAAAATATATTAGTAATAGCATTTATAGCAATATATTTAATATGTACATATTTTACATTAAGAGGGGAATATTTAGAATGTCTAGAATTAGGAGAACAATATGTTCAAAATTTTTGGACAAATATTAAATATAAATATTCAATAATGGGAATAAGTTTTGTTGTTATTTCAATATGTATGTTTATCACTAATATAGGAATAAAAAAAGGTCTAAAACCATTTTTTGAATCAGAAAATAAAACAATGCCAAAACTTCCAAATAAATCTTTAATATTTGTTGTTGCGATAATAGGTAGTATAATTTTTTCAAATAATATAGTCGAAAAAGTATTATTATGTGCAAGTAAGGTATCATTTCAAAAAACAGATATGATATTTAACATGGATATATCATATTATATGTTTACAAAACCGTTAATAGAAACAGTTATAAAATATATAATGCAATTCACTATCCTATTAAGTGCATATATTACAGCATTTTATATAATAGTATTTAATTTATATTTTGATGGAATTGATAGAACAATGCTAAGAAAAAGTAAATTTATAAAAAGTTTATTAAAAAATGTAATAATTTTAGTAATTTTGGCAGGAGTTTTAACAATATTTAATACTCAAAATATAGTAACAGAGAAATTTTTAACATTAAATGATGAAATTGAATTAACAGGAGCAGGATTTGTAGAATCAACAATAAAATTATGGGGATATATAATATTTGCATTTGTAATAATAGGAGCAATAATTTCATCTGTAATATTTTTTCAAAAAAATAAAAACAAAAAAATAATGTTTACATTATTATCAATTCCAGGATATCTAGTTGTGATGTTTATTGTAATGGTAGGAACAGATTTTATTTTTGTAAAACCAAATGAATTTGATAAAGAAAGAAAATATATTGAAGAAAATATAAATTCAACAAGAGAAGCATATGGAATAAATGCTTCAGAAATAAATATTAGTTATTCTGGGACAATATCTGAAGAGGAAATTAATGAAAATAAAGAATTGTTAGATAATATTCCAATAGTAAGTCAAAATATGGTAAAACAAAGTTTAGAAGATACACAAACAGAAGCAGGATATTATACATTTAGAAATATATTAACTACTAAATTTATAAAAGATAATCAAGAAAAATTAGCATATATAGCACCAAGAGAAATTGCAGAACAATCAATTTCATATAATAATAAAACATATGAACTTACACATGGTATAGGACAAATAATAGTAGATGCAAATAAAACATCAGAAGAGGGAAATATTCAATATATTCAAAAAGAAATAGATGATAATCAAAGAATATATTATGGATTAGAAACAAATTCAATAGTAGTAACAAATACAAAAAATAAAGAAGAATATGATTATACAGATAGTGAAGGTGAAGAACATACTTATAGTTATGAAGGAAAATCAGGAATCCAAGTTGGATTTTTAGATAGATTAATATTAGCAGTAAGAAATAAAGATTTTAAACTTGCATTTTCAACATCTGTAACAAATCAAAGTAAGATATTAACAAATAGAAATGTAATTGAAAGAGCAAAAACAGCACTTCCATATTTATTATATGATGAAAATGCTTATACAGTAATTAAAGATAATCAAATTTATTGGGTTATAGATGCTTACACAATTTCAGATAAATATCCATATTCGTCATATACAACAATTGATGGAGAAAAAGAAAAACGAGATATTAATTATATTAGAAATTCTGTAAAAGTTATAATAAATGCTTATAATGGCGAAATGAAATTTTATATAGTAGATAAAACAGATCCAATAATATCAGCATATAAAAAGATATATCCAGCAATGTTTGAAGAAAATGATATTCCAGAAGAAATTCAAAAACAATTAAAATATCCACAATTATTATATAATGTACAAGCTGAAATGTTAAGAGTATATCACAATGTAAAAGAAGATGTTTTATATAGAAAAAGTGATATTTGGTCACTTGCTACATATGGAAAATCAACATCAAAAAACAAAACAGCTACATTAGAACCATATTATACAATGTTAAAAATACCAGATGGTGAAACAAGATTTGGATTGGTTCAGATGTATACACAAAAAAATAAATCAAATATTATATCATATGTATTAGGAACTTGTAATGGAACGAGTAATGAATTAAAAATTTATAAATTTTCAGCAGATAGTAACATATTAGGAGCAAATCAATTAGATAATCTAATTGAACAAGATGAAACGATATCAGCAGAACTTAATAGTTTGAATGTTGCAGGAGTTAAAATTTCAAAAGAAATGAAAATTATTCCTATAAATAATACATTATTATATATAGAAACTATATATCAAACAAAAACAAATGAAATAAATCAACCAATTACGTTAGAAAAAGTAATTGTAGCATCTGGAACAAAAGTAGCAATTGGTGATAATTTAGAAAATGCTTTAAGCAAATTATTATCACAATCAGCTGTTAATCTAGAAGTTAATAATACAGAAGATATTGAAGGCCTTATTGATACAATAATAAAGGCAAACAATAATTTAACAGATTCAAATTCAAGAAATGATTGGGAAATGATGGGATCTGATATAAAGACATTGCAAGAATTAATAGAAAGACTTGATAAAATGAGACAAGAAAATAATAAAAAAACTACAGCAACAAATACACAGTCAACTCAATCTACAGAAACAAAATAATATAGAAAAAAGATTTACAAATTTGTCGAAAAATGTTATAATGAAAAACGAGCAAATTAAATAGTCGCTGGTAAGAGATGAAAAGACTTACGAGAGGAAAGTCCGGGCTCCATAGAGCAATGATGCTAGATAACGTCTAGTGAGGGAAACCTTAAGGAAAGTGCAACAGAAAATAACCGCCTCTTTAGAGGTAAGGATGAAAAGGTGAGGTAAGAGCCCACCGCTAATATGGTGACATATTGGGTCAGTGTAAACCCCATCTGGAGCAACACCTAAGAAGAAGATTAAGCCTGCTCGGCGCCTTCTGAATTGCGTGGCTTGATACATATAGTAATATATGTACTAGATAAATGACTATTTTAAATGACAGAACCCGGCTTACAGATTTGCCTATAAATATGATAATAAAAGGAGTTTCAAGTTTTGAAACTTCTTTTTCTATCCCAAATGTTATTCGAAAATCAATTAAATGAATATAATAAAATGTAAATTTTATGTGAAAGTTTGCATAATAACGTTGCTAAAATTGACAATTAGTATTAAAATATGAAAAGTTATTATGCAAAAAAGGATGGAGAAAGAAATGTTAAAACTAATAAAAAATTTTACAAAAAAAGAATGGATTTTGGCATTAATTTGTTTAGTATTAGTAGTTACACAAGTATGGTTAGAATTAAAAATGCCAGACTATATGTCTGAAATAACAAAACTAGTACAAACAGAAGGAAGTCAAATGAAAGATATTCTAGTAAATGGTGGATATATGCTTACATGTGCACTAGGAAGCTTAGTCGCAGCAGTAATTACAGGATATATAACATCAAGAATATCATCAAACTTTTCAAAGACAATCAGAAAAAAACTATTCAATAAAGTAGAAGATTTAGCAATGCAAGAAGTAAAACAATTTTCTACAAGTAGTTTAATAACAAGAACGACAAATGATATAACACAAATAGAAATGTTAATAGCAATGGGATTACAACTATTAATAAAAGCCCCAATAACAGCTATATGGGCAATAACAAAAATATTAAATAAAAGCTGGAAATGGAGTGCAATTACAGCAGTAGCAGTTGCTGTATTGCTGGCTACAATAGCAACATTAATGGCAATTGTATTACCAAGATTTAAGAAAGTACAAAAATTAATTGATAAATTAAATGGAGTAACTCGTGAAAATTTAACAGGAATAAGAGTTGTAAGAGCATTTAATGCAGAACAATATCAAGAAGAAAAATTTGATAAAGCAAATAATAACTTAACAAATCAACAATTATTTAACCAAAAAGTATTTGCAGTAATGCAACCAATGATGTATATAATCATGTATATGGTAACACTATCAATTTATTATGTTGGAGCATATTTAATAAAAGATGCAGGAATGGCAGATAAAATATCATTATTTGGAGATATGGTAGTATTTAGTTCTTATGCAATGCAAGTAATAATGTCATTCTTAATGTTAGCAATGATATTTATGATGTTACCAAGAGCACAAGTATCTGCAAATCGTATTAATGAAGTATTAGATACAGAAATAAGTATAAAAGATGGAAAAATAAATACAAAAACAAATAATGAAGTTGGAACAGTTGAATTTAAAAATGTATCATTTAAATATCCAGATGCAGATGAATATTTATTAAAAGATATATCATTTAAAGCAAATAAAGGTGATACAGTAGCATTTATAGGATCAACAGGAAGTGGAAAATCAACATTAATAAATTTAATCCCAAGATTTTATGATGCAACAGAAGGTGAAGTACTTGTAGATGGAATAAATGTAAAAAATTATACACAAGAATTTTTACATGATAAAATAGGATATGTACCACAAAAGGCTGTAATGTTTAATGGAACAGTAAAATCAAATATATCTTATGGTGATAATGGAAAAGAAAAGCCAACAGATGAACAAATAAAAAAAGCTATAGAAGTTGCACAAGGAACAGAATTCGTAGAAAAAATGGATGGACAATATGACGCACATATGGCACAAGGTGGAACAAATGTATCTGGTGGACAAAAACAAAGATTATCAATAGCTAGAGCAATAGCAAGAAATCCAGAAATATATATATTTGATGATAGTTTTTCAGCATTAGACTATAAAACAGATAGTGTATTAAGAAAAGAATTGAAAAAATATACCTCTGATGCAACAAGCTTAATTGTAGCACAAAGAATAGGAACAATTATGAATGCAGACCAAATTGTAGTATTAGATAATGGTGTAATTGTTGGAAAAGGAACACATAAAGAGTTATTAAAAACATGTGAAGTATATAAACAAATAGCTCTATCTCAATTATCAAAGGAGGAATTAGAAAATGGCTAATAATCAATCAAGACCTCCTAGAAGAGGACCAATGGGACCTGGTATGAGACCAGAAGTGGGAGAAAAAGCTAAAGATTTTAAATCAGCAGTAAAAAGATTAGTAAAAGAATTAGGAAAATTCAAAATATTAATAATAATTGCATTAATATTAGCAATTGCAGGAGCAGTTTTATCAATTTCTGCACCAGATAGATTATCAAAATTAACAGATGAAATACAAGCAGGAATAATTCCAAAGATGGAAAATGGTCAAATGATAATGCCACAAATGGATATGGATGCAATAAAATCAATTGCATTATCATTAGTTGTTTTATATGTATGTAGTGCAGTATGTACATTCATACAGTCAATTTGTATGACAGAAGTTGCAAATAATTTTGCAAGAAGTTTAAGAACAAGAATATCAGTAAAAATAAATAAATTACCACTTAGCTATTTTGATAGACATCAATCTGGTGATACACTTTCAAGAGTAACAAATGATGTTGATACAATAGCACAAACAATGAACCAATCATTAGGATCATTAGTAAGTAATATAACATTATTTTTAGGTTCAATAATAATGATGTTTTACACTAACTGGATAATGGCATTAACAGCAATTGGAGCAAGTTTACTTGGATTTATGGGAATGTTTGCAGTACTTGGAAAATCACAAAAATATTTCGTTGCAAAACAAGAAGAACTAGGAAACTTAAATGGACATATTGAAGAAGTATATTCTGGTTTAAATGTTGTAAAAGCCTATAATGGTAAAAAAGAATCAGATAAAAAATTTGATGAATATAATCAAAAAGTATGTGAAGCAAACAGAAAAAGCCAATTCTTATCAGGAATAATGCAACCAATAATGAACTTTATAGGAAACTTTGGATATGTTGCAGTTTGTATAGTTGGAGCATTATTAACAATGAATAATGTAATATCATTTGGTGTAATAGTTGCATTTATAACATATGTAAGACTATTTACAAACCCATTATCACAAATTGCACAAAGTATGACATCACTTCAATCAACAGCAGCAGCAAGTGAGAGAGTATTTGAATTCTTAGACGAAAAAGAAATGGCTGATCAATCAAAAATAACAAAAACATTAGATAAAAACAATGTTAAAGGAAAAATTGAATTTGATAATGTTGTATTCCAATATGACAATAATGATAAACCAACAATTAAAAACTTTACAGCAATAGCTGAACCTGGTCAAAAAATTGCAATAGTAGGACCAACAGGAGCTGGAAAAACAACAATGGTAAATCTTCTTATGAAATTCTATGATATTAATTCAGGGGATATTAGAATTGATGGTGTTTCAACAAAAGAATTATCAAGAGAAAATATACATAGTTTATTTACAATGGTATTACAAGACACATGGTTATTTGAAGGAACTGTAAAAGAAAATATTATATATAATCAAAAAAATGTAAGTGATTAAAGAGTAAAAGAAGTATGTAAAGAAGTTGGATTAGATCACTTTATCAGAACATTACCAAAAGGATATAATTCTTATTTATCAGAAAATGATAGTGTTTCAGCAGGTCAAAGACAATTACTTACAATTGCAAGAGGAATGATACAAGATTCACCATTCTTGATATTAGATGAAGCAACATCAAATGTAGATACAAGAACAGAAGAATTAGTTCAAGTTGCTATGGATAAACTTACAGAAGGAAGAACATCATTTATAATTGCACATAGATTATCTACAATAAAAAATGCAGATTTAATATTAGTAATGAAAGATGGAAATATAGTAGAACAAGGAAATCATGAACAATTGATGGCTAAAAATGGAGCTTATGCTGAATTATATAATTCTCAATTTGAGTTATAATGAGAATTTGACATAAAAATATAAGTGTGATATAATTTAAATATACGTTTTTTATATGTGGAGGTAAAGAAATTATGCTGATTGAAGAAATTATCGAAGAACGGGATAACATTATTATGAAAAAACTTAATGGGGAAAAGATTAGTTTCCAGAGACTTCGCTCGTTGTGCAAGAAGTACAACGAAAATGAAGAGGAAGGAAAATTTGACCTTTCTTCTGACAAGACCCTGTGGATATCGGTAAACGATTACTTCACAAAATTGCTTAAGAAATCTTAAGCATGGAAACAAAGAGATGATGTCTTTTTAGGCATTGTCTCTTTTCTTTAGCTCTTTGAGATTTTTTCATTTTAGTTGAAAACTCAAATTTGGCAAGAACAAATTAAAGAAAAATTTAAAATTTTTCTTATTTGTTCTATAGAATAGTATTGACTTAAATTTATTGATGAGATATTATTGTGATAAATATTGAATAGGAGGAAAAATAAATGGAAATAAATGATATAGAAGCATATATAAAAAGATCACCTCAAAATTTAAGCCAAATAAAAAAAATAATGGATTATAGAAATTTAAGAATAGAACAAGCATATTATGCAAAATTAGCATATCAGTATGATAATCAATTTAAGTTAAAAAGTAGTGAAGTATGTAAATTAGTAAGAAATTCTAGGGAATTTGATAGAAGCTGTTGGAAAGAACAATTAATTACTCTTGATAGAAGAAGAAGAGCAACACATAATAGGGCATTAGCTGGATTTAGAAGTATGGTTAATAATGGTAGAATATATGGATTACCATCAATATATAAAGGACGAGTATTAGAAGAAAATGAGATAACTGGATATGATGGATTAGACATTAGAGCCAAAATGACAGATGCAATGTTAGAATTAATGAATGTTATTGAAAATAGTGTTATTATAGATATTGACAAAGAAAATGATGAAAATAATGGAATTTATCAAATTGCAAGAGAAATACAAAAATTTAATAAAGAATATAGTGTAAAAAAATCTATTGAACATGATGAAGATACTAAAGAAGATGGAGGAATAGAATTTGATTTATCAACAGTATTTGATGATATTTTTTTAAATAAAAAAGAAGAATTATAATAAGGAGTAGAAATTTTATGAATGAGGTATCAATAGAAAATTTATTAAATGAATATGATAAATGTGTAATGAGTAAGCTTATAAACAAAGAATATAAATTTGAAGAATTAAAGAAAATAGTAAAAACATTTAGTGAACAAACAGGTTTTATAAAATATTCAGATGAAATGAAGGAAAACGAAATATTAAAAAATATACAAGAATTTATAAATCAAACACTTTATGGTCAAAAAGTTGGAGAAATATAAAAAAAGAGTTGCTGTAAAAATGGAATATATCGTAAAGGTTGTGTAAACTTTACGATATATTCTATTTTATGTTAAAATATATTAAATTATAACAATTTTTCTAATTCTTTAATTTTATCACGTAATTCAGCAGCTTGCTCAAATTCCATTTTGCTAGCATGTTCAAGCATTTCATCAGTAAGTTTAGAAATAGTAGATTGAATGTCTTCTTCTTTTTCAAATTTATATTCAACACCAATATTTTCAGTTTGAATAGCCTTAATAGAATCTCTAATAGATTTCTTTATTGTTTTAGGAATTATATGATGTTCTTCATTATATGCTTCTTGAATAGAACGTCTTCTATTAGTTTCACTAATAGCTTTTTCCATAGAATCTGTAAGAGAATCTCCATACATAATAACAGTTCCATCTGTATTTCTAGCAGCACGCCCAATTGTTTGAATCAAAGAACGTTCAGAACGAAGAAATCCTTCTTTATCTGCATCTAATATTGCAACAAGAGAAACTTCAGGAATATCAAGACCTTCTCTTAAAAGATTTATTCCGACCAAAACATCAAATTCACCTAAACGAAGCTTTCTAATAATTTCCATTCTTTCTAGAGCTTTTATGTCTGAATGCATATAATTAACTTTAATATCTAAACTTTTTAAATAAGATGTTAAATCTTCAGCCATCTTTTTGGTTAGTGTTGTGACTAAAATTCTTTCTTTTCGTTCAACTCTAATTCTAATTTGTTCAATTAAATCATCAACTTGATTTGTAACTGGTTTTACTTCAATTTTTGGGTCTAGCAATCCAGTAGGACGGATAATCTGTTCAACAACATTTTCTTTTGAATGTTCTTGTTCATAATCACCAGGTGTAGCACTAACAAAAACAACCTGATTTATTCTATCTTCAAATTCATTAAAAGTTAATGGTCTATTATCATAAGCAGAAGGTAATCTAAAGCCATATTTAACTAGAGAGTCTTTACGAGCTTTATCACCATTATACATAGCTCTTACTTGAGGGATTGTAGCATGTGATTCATCTATTAATAACAAGAAATCATCTGGAAAATAATCAAATAGTGTAAATGGAGCACTTCCTGGTTCTCTACCACTAATGTGTCTTGAATAATTTTCAATACCTTGACAGAATCCAGTTTCTTTCATCATTTCCATGTCGAAATTTGTTCTTTCTTGTATTCTTTGTGCTTCAATTAATTTATTTTGGCTTTTAAAATATGCTACTCTTTCATTCATCTCTTCTTCAATAGTTTTTAAAGCTTTTTCCATTTTATCTTTTGAGGTAACATAATGTGAGTTAGGGAATATCATTACATGTTGTCTTATTCCAATTGATTTTCCTGTAACAGGATTTATTTCAGAAATTTTTTCAATTTCATCACCCCAAAATTCAGCTCTTATGGCTGATTCGCTTTTATCTGATGGATAAATTTCTAAAATATCACCTTTAGCTCTAAAAGTACCTCTTTTAAAATCAATTTCATTTCTAGAATATTGCATATTTATTAATTTTTTCATGATTTTATCTCTAGAAATTTCCATACCAGGTCTTAAAGAAACAATCATATTTTCATAATCGATAGGGTCACCTAAACCATATATACATGAAACAGAAGCAACTATAATAACATCTCTTGTTTCAAATAATGATGCTGTTGCAGAATGACGTAGTTTATCAATTTCATCATTAATAGAAGCATCTTTTTCTATATAAGTATCACTTTGGGCAATATAACTTTCTGGTTGGTAATAATCATAATAACTTACAAAATATTCAACATGATTCTCAGGGAAAAATTCTTTGAATTCTGAATAAAGTTGACCAGCTAGAGTTTTGTTATGGGCTAAGACTAATGTTGGTTTTTGAACATTTTGAATTATATTAGCCATTGTAAAAGTTTTTCCGGAACCAGTAACACCTAAAAGAGTTTGAAATTTTTTCCCCTGTTCTATACCCTTTGATAAATATTCAATTGCCTGTGGTTGATCACCTGTTGGTTTATATTCTGAATGTAATTTAAACATAAATATCTCCTTATAATTTTAATGTAATTAGTATATCACAAATTTAAAAATCTAACAATTGTTTGGTAAAAAATAATCAAAATTTGTAATATATATACATATATCTTTAAAAGAAAAGAATTGGATAAAACAATTGATAAAATAGGCTAATTGACATAGAGTTAAAAATGTAATATAATAATAATGTATAAAGTTATTACACAGAATAACTTCAGAATAATTTTTATATCTGGAGGTCTGTGTTAAGCCTCCAGAAATTTTAGGAGGAAAAAACATGGGAATTTTTGCTTCATTTTCTAAAGGTTTTAATGCAGGAAAAAAACGTGCAGAGAATCAATCATATCGAAGAAACGATCTTCTTAATTGTCCGGTAGAGCTAGTCGAACCAAGTGTAGGAAATGTAGTGGAGTTTAAGGTAACAGAAAAAAAAGAATTTTATGCTCAAATATATATGCGTCAAATAATTACATATGCCAAATGCTTGGAACGTTTAGGCGAAGCCAAGTGGGAAATTAAAGGTCAAAATGTTCGCATTGTATTTCAAAATGAAGAGAATGCGAGAATAACTCGCCGAAACTGGAAAAAGTAAAAGTTTTCAAAGTAGATAGTAACATAAAAATTACTATCTATTTTTATTATATCTACTATTGAAAAAATATGAAAAATATGCTAAGATATAAAATTGATAATATAAAAAGGAGCAATGAAATGTTAAATCAATTTTCAAGAACAGAATTATTAATTGGAAAAGAAGGAATAGAAAAATTACAAAATGCAAAAGTTGCAATCTTTGGCATTGGAGGAGTTGGATCATTTGTAGTTGAAGGATTAGCAAGAGCAGGAATAGGAAATTTTATATTAATAGATGATGATAAAGTTTGTTTAACAAACTTAAATAGACAAATAATCGCA
>ERZ1673702.1719-NODE-1719-length-21863-cov-6.372845_pt1 | contig 21863 bp, 18 predicted proteins | sample MGYA00580232_ERZ1673702 | MGnify/ENA primary metagenome ERZ1673702 (study PRJEB41218, sample SAMN15661792) | gut metagenome | host: Homo sapiens | place: Canada: London | collected 2015-08-20/2019-03-30 | study: EMG produced TPA metagenomics assembly of... | reverse complement strand
ATATCGCGGGGTGGAGCAGTCTGGAAGCTCGTCGGGCTCATAACCCGAAGGTCGTTGGTTCAAATCCGGCCCCCGCAACTTCAAATAATCAACGGATAACGTTGGTTATTTTTTTTTACACAAAATGAACTCAAAATAAACTTTTGCGGTATAATAGGACAATAAGTGTATAGATGAAGAAAGGAAGGAAAGCAATGAATCATAAGGCGGTCATAGCGATGAGCGGAGGTGTAGACAGCTCCGTTGCGGCATATTTGATGAAGGAAAAAGGATATGAGTGTATTGGAATTACGATCAAAACCTTTAATGAAACTGGTGATGGAATAAAACGAGAAAATACATGTTGTTCACTTGATGATGTGAGCGATGCGAGAAGTGTAGCTTGTACGCTTGGGATTCGCCACTTTCTTTATAATTTTACAGGTCAGTTTGAGGAGCATGTCATGAAGCGATTTGTGGATGCTTACGAGAATGGGTGTACACCAAATCCTTGTATTGATTGTAATCGCTATATTAAGTTTCAGGAATTATATGAGCGTGCTAAGCTTATGGGTTATGATATCGTTGTAACAGGTCATTATGCACGCGTGGAATACAATGAGGCAACAGGTCGTTATCTTTTAAAGAAGGGATTAGATGCCAATAAGGATCAAAGCTATGTGCTTTACAGTCTTACACAGGAGCAGCTTATGCACACGCAGTTTCCGTTAGGAGAGCTGCCAAAGCCTAAGGTAAGAGAGATTGCTGAGGAGCAGGGTTTAATAAATGCTCGTAAACATGACAGTCAGGATATCTGCTTTGTAACTTCTGGAAGCTATACAGATTTTATTCGTCAGTATACGGGAAAGGAATATCCAGAAGGTGATTTTGTAGATCGAAAAGGCAATGTTCTTGGCCGTCATAAGGGAATAATCCATTATACTATTGGACAGCGTAAGGGATTAGGACTGGCGCTTGCAAAGCCTATGTATGTTTATGGAATAGATAAGGAAAAAAATCAGGTGATTTTGACAGATGAGGCTGATTTGTTTTCAAGTGAACTGATTGCAGATGACTTAAATTTGATTTCTGTTCCTAAAATTGAAGGAAAAATGCGTGTGAAAGCGAAAGTGCGTTATCGTCATACTGAGCAGCCAGCAACAGTAGAGCAGCTTGATGAAAAACGTATTCACGTTATATTCGATGAGCCGCAGCGTGCCATTACAAAAGGACAGGCTGTTGTGCTTTATGATGGTGATGTAGTTGTTGGAGGTGCAACAATTTGTGATACAGTTCGCCTAGAACGCTAGATTCAGATAATTTCATGCTTACTGGCAAATGTATAAAATCTGTTTCTCATGCATATAGTAGGAGTAATGGCGCAAACCGCAGCTAAGTGATGCGGAAACTGGCCCATAAGAAAAGAGATTGTGTATGGGAAACAGAAAAAGAAAGCACAGGGAACCGTTGTTTTGGCTGGAGGCAGCGTTTATCGTGCTGCTTTTAGCAGGTGCGTATTTGATAGGAAGTTATGCGCGTGCGAAGCAGAGTGATTTGCTTCAGGAGGTATTTGTTGCAGATCATGGAACAAATGTTGTTGAGGTAACAGACGCGCAAGGGACAATAACGGGAAGTGAAGTAGTTGATTACGATGAACTTATTTCAGATTATCGAAATATTTTGTTGGTTGGTGTAGATGCGAGGGATCAAAAGCGTATCGATAGAGGTGCGAACGCAGATGTTATCATGATTGTGAGCATCAATGAAAGCACAGGAAAAATTCGTCTGATATCTGTTCTTCGTGATACACTTCTTCGCCTGGAGAATCCTGGAAGCTATCATAAGGGCAGACTTTATGATAAGGCCAATTCACAGCTTTGTTATACTGATATTGCAGATATGATCAGCATGATTAATCGAAACCTTGATTTAAATATTAAGGATTATATTGTGTTAAACTGGCTGGCAGCGGCACAGGTAGTTGATACGCTTGGCGGTATTGAGGTATCAATTGAAAATCCAGAGGTAATTCGCTATATGAATGGATATCTGACGGAAGTGAATCAGCAGACAGGAATCTGGTCAGAACAGCTTGATGGAAGCGGGACATATAATCTGACAGGAACACAGGCAGTGGCATTTTGCCGTGTACGTTATGCCGGATTAGGTGATGTTGGGCGAACTGGTAATCAGCGAATGATTATTGAAAGATGTCTGAAAAAGGTTAAGGAATTGATTTTGACAAAGCCAACGACAGTTGTTAGAGCCGTATCAATCGGTATGGATAGTATTGCAACAAATCTTTCAATGCTGGAATTAGGAAATCTCGCATTTCAGGCGGGTGATTTTGAAATTGAAGAAAGTATTTCTTTTCCATTCCAATATGAGGCAGGTGAGTATCTGGGGCAGATATATGATTTGACAAAAGGTGTAAAAGATGCAGTTGTGGCAAGAGAATTGGCAGATAATGTGGTGCAGCTGCATGCCTATCTTTACCCAGAAGCAGCGTATGCCTATCATTTGCCAGAAGAAATCAAAAGAATCAGCGAGGATATCGCGTGGATGTCAGATGTGAAAAAATAGGTACAGTAGTTTCATAGAAGATAGGAGGAAGTATAGTGAAGATACTAGTAACAGTTCCATTTCAAAAAGAACATCAAGAGGAGCTAAAAAAAGCAGCGCCAGACGCTTTGTTTTTCTTCAAAGATGCGTACACGATAGATGATAAAAGAGATGAGAAACTATATCATGCTTTTTTGAAAGAGGCAGATATCATAATTGGAAATCCGTCTATTGAAGAGATAGCTTCTGCACCAAAGCTGAAATTTGTTCAGTCATCTAATGCAGGCGTAGAAAAATATACGCAGCAGCCAGGATTTCCAAGAAATGTTATGCTGTGTAGTATGTCAGGTGCATTTGGAGGGATTATTTCAGAGTATGTTCTTGGTGGAATATTGACAATGTATCGCAAATTTCCTAGTTATATTGAGCATCAGCAAAAACGTCTGTGGCAGGATGCAGGAAGTGAGCAGGCACTGATGGGAAAGACTGCGCTTATTTTAGGCACAGGCGATATTGGAACTAATATTGCAAAGCGTCTGAGCGCATTTGATGTCTATACGATAGGTATCAGACGAACTGTAAAATTTGCATCTGAATGGTTTGATGAGGTGTATACGCTTGATGCATTAGATGAGCAGATTTGCCGTGCAGATATCGTGATTGGCTGCCTGCCAAAGACAGTTAAGACGACACATTTGTTAAATCAAGGACGTCTTCGCAAAATGAAAAAGGGCGGACTAGTTGTAAATGTCGGAAGAGGAAGTTTAATTGTTCAGCCAGATTTGATTCAATTGCTCGAAGAAGGCTATCTTTCAGGGGCTGTGCTTGACGTGACAGATCCAGAGCCGCTGCCTAGCGATAATTTGCTGTGGGGCATGAAGAATGTACTTATAACACCACATGTTTCGGGAATTAGCTTTGGTCATACACCACAGGTAGAGGAGCGTGTTGCAAAAATCTGTGCTCATAATCTGAAGGCTTTTTTGAATCATACAGAGATGATGAATGTAGTGGATTGGGAAAGCGGTTACAGAAAAGGAGAAAAATATGCAGGATCAATCAATCTATGAAAAACTAAGAGAGTATGCAAAGAGTGACGCATACCCATTTCATATGCCGGGGCATAAACGTAAAGTGGATTGGATTTCGGATGTTTATGATATTGACATTACTGAGATTGACGGATTTGATGATCTGCATCATGCAGATGGTATTCTTGAAGAAGGTATGGCGCGCATGGCTAATGCAGTAGGGGCAAAGAAGTCATATTACATAGTTAATGGTTCAACATGTGGAATATTAGCAGCTATTTATGCGGCGTGTCCACAGGGAGCTACAGTTGCGGTAGCAAGAAACACTCATAAGAGTGTTGCCCATGCAATAATGCTCAGAGGACTAAAACCAACATATATTTATCCCAAAAATGTGGATAACTTGTGTATAAGTGGTCAAATTATCCCCAAAGATGTGGAAAAAGCTTATGAGCAATTCCCAGAAATTGCGGCAGTGATCCTGACATCGCCGACGTATGAAGGAATTGTATCAAATATACGGCAAATCGCAGATGTAGTACATGCACATGGCGGAGTTTTGATTGTGGATGAAGCACATGGCGCACATCTTCCATATGCTAATCATGGTGCTAATCAGGAAGAGATGTATCTTCCATATAGTGCAGTGCGTGAGGGCGCAGATATTGTCATTCAGAGCCTTCACAAAACACTTCCGTGTCTGACACAGAGTGCAGCACTTCATATATGCAGCGACCGCGTTTCGGTAAAAAAAATTGAGCGTGCCCTTCATATATTTGAGACATCTAGTCCATCTTACGTTTTGATGGCAGGAATGGATCTTTGTGTGCGCTATATGCAAGGCGAAGGCAAAAAAAAGCTACAAATGCTGACTGACAGACTGCAGCTTTTCTATGAACGAAGCGAGTCATGGAAACAACTGTGGTTTCTTTATCCGAAAATAAAAAGCGCAGACATGATTAGTATTCCGATTGCAGATTATACAAAAATTGTGTTTGGCGCAAAAGGATACAAGAATGCAGGAAGAAAGCTGCATGAAATTTTGCGCGACCGCTATCATCTTCAGCCGGAAATGTCAGCGCCCGATTATGTAATTCTTATGACAATGCTGACAGATACAGAAGAAGGCTTTTTGCGTCTTGAGGCGGCACTTAGCGAAATTAATGATGAGTTGGAATGCGGCTCTCTAGTATGGGAGAGAACAACGAGTGCGTATCCTTCTGCATTTGTGCCGCTTGAACTGGTTATGCTGCCGCTAGAAGCAGCAGAGGCGCCTGTAATTCAGGTACCATTTTTTGAATCTGTTGGAAAAATCAGTGCCGAGACTGTCTATGTTTATCCACCGGGTTGTCCGTTCTTGATGCCAGGAGAAAAAATCAGCGAGGAACTGCTTGAAATTGTTCGTTACTATAGGACAAGTGGCATGGAACTGTACGGAATGGAGGATGAAACTGGAGAAACGCTCCTTGTCATTGAAAATTAATAACATAAAAACAGAAGCTAAATAGTACAAACAACAAAAAGGAAAAGAAGATATGAAAATTATCTATTTTATGGGAAAGAGTGCATCTGGAAAAGATACTATCTACAGAAAAGTAAAGGAAAAACTTAATCCTTCACCAAAGGAAATCATATTGTATACGACGAGACCGATACGCGATCACGAAGAAAATGGAAGAGAATATTTCTTTGTGACAGACAGTGAGATTGCCCAAATGGAAAACGAAGGAAAAATTATAGAAAAGCGTGTTTACCATACCGTATACGGTGATTGGATTTATGCAACAGCAGACGATGGACAGTTTGATGATAATTCTGTTTATATGACAATTGGAACACTTGAATCGTATGTGCCGATTCGTGCGCATTTTGGAGCAGAAACTATGATTCCTGTGTATCTTGAGGTAGAGGATGGGCTCCGCTTAGAGCGGGCTATTGCAAGAGAGCGCACGCAAAAAACTGCAAAATATGAGGAGATGTGCAGACGCTTTTTGGCTGATCAGGCCGATTTTTCTGAAGAAAAGCTAAAGGCTGCAAATATTATAAAACGCTTTAAGAATGAGGATAGAGAGTGCTGTCTTAAAGAAGTTTTATCATACATTGAACATGAACTGTAACTAGACTATTTATTAAAGTTGTGCTATGATAAATGCAGTTCATAAACAGAAAAATGGATCGTTACGATAAGATGGGAGGCGATTTTGATATGCATGCAGGCGGTTTTTCAGAATTAATCGGAAATGAACAGATAAAGGAACATTTTTTACATGCGATCTCTTCAGGGAAGGTATCACACTGCTATGTCATAAGCGGAGAGGATGGTCTTGGAAAGATGACGGTGGCGAAGGCATTTGCACAGACATTGGAGTGTCAGGCAGAACCTGCCAACAGACCGTGCGGCGTGTGCCATTCATGCACACAATTTTTGAGCGGTAATCATCCTGATGTAATTTTTCCAGGTCATGAGAAGCCAACGGTAATCGGTGTAGATGACGTCAGAACTCAGATTATCGGAGATATCCAGATTAAGCCATATTGCAGTCCGTATAAGATTTATATTGTAGACGAGGCGCAAAAGCTGTCTGTTCAGGCACAGAATGCTCTTTTAAAGACAATAGAGGAGCCTCCGGCTTATGGTATTATTTTATTGCTTACAACAAATGCAGCATCAATGCTTGAAACAATTCTTTCAAGAAGCATTGTACTGAATATGAAGCCAGTTGAGTCAGAAGCATTTACTTCGTACATGAGAGAAAAAGGTGTGGATGAGGATAAGATTCCAACACTTGAAAAATTCTCACAGGGAAATATCGGAAAGGGATTGAAGTTGGCACAGTCGGATGATTTTATTTCAATGATTCAGACGATTATGCTATTATTAAAGACAGCCTCTAAGATGCCATTTTCAGAGCTACTTGAAAGTATTGCAAAGCTTGAGGAATATAAACTGAGCATTAAGGACTGCTTTGGTTTTATGCAGATGTGGTATCGGGATATTCTGATCTTTAAGGCAACAAGAGATCCGAATCTTCTGATCTTTGCAGAGGAGTACAGCGCAATCAATAAGGTTGCTCAGACATGTGGTTATAATGAAATAAACCGCATTCTGGAGGCTATAAATACCGCGTCAGCCAGACTGGACGCAAATGTAAATTTCCAGCTTACGCTGGAGCTTTTGTGGCTGACGATCAGAGAGTGCCAGAAATAGGAAAGGTTTGGAAAAATTATGATAAAGGTCATCGGTGTGCGTTTCCGCAGAGCCGGAAAGGTGTATTATTTTAATCCGCTTGATATGGATATTACAACGGGAATGCATGTTATTGTAGAGACAGCAAGAGGCGTTGAGTATGGCTATGTTGTGCTTGGCGTGAAAGATATGGATGAAGAAAAGGTGTTTCAGCCATTAAAGCCAGTAATTCGTATTGCTACACCACAAGACGATGCAGTTGCAGATGAAAACAGACAGAAGGAAAAGGATGCATTTAAGATCTGTAAGGAAAAAATCGCAAAGCATGGTCTTGATATGAAGCTTATTGATGCAGAGTATACGTTTGACAATAATAAGGTTCTTTTTTACTTTACGGCAGATGGAAGAGTTGATTTTCGTGAGCTTGTAAAGGATCTGGCATCGGTATTTCGTACTCGTATTGAACTTCGTCAGATTGGTGTGCGTGATGAGGCAAAGATTATTGGTGGAATTGGCAGCTGCGGAAGACCATTGTGCTGTAATTCATATTTATCAGAATTTGCGCCAGTTTCTATCAAGATGGCAAAGGAACAAAATTTGTCTTTAAATCCTGTGAAAATTTCCGGTGTCTGCGGACGATTGATGTGTTGTTTAAAGAACGAGGAGGAGACATACGAGTATTTAAACAGTAAGCTTCCAAGTGTAGGTGATTATGTGACGACAGATGACGGACTAAAGGGAGAGGTTTCCAGTGTAAGTGTGCTTCGCCAGGAAGTAAAAGTCATCGTTACCGTAAATAAGGATGAGAAGGAAATTCGTGAATACAAGGTTTCTCAGCTGAAATTCCGTCCTCATAAGAGAAGGGAAAAAACGCAGCTGTCCGATAAGGAATTAAAGGAGCTTGAAGATTTAGACAGGCTTGACAAGAGGGAAGGAAGGTCTAAGCTTAATGATAAGTGAGCTTAAGCCAGGTGAGAGATTAGACGATTTAGAGCGCAATGGGTTAATGCTGATTCAGCATCCGGGACGTTTCTGCTATGGCGTGGATGCAGTGCTCCTATCGTGGTTTGCAAAGGCTTCTGAGGGAGAGCGTGTGCTGGATTTTTGTACGGGGACAGGTGTGGTTCCTATTTTAATGACGGCAAAGACAGCGGCATCGCATTTTACTGGTCTAGAGATCCAAGAGGAAGTTGCAAAAATGGCATCTCGAAGTGTGGTGTTAAATCATCTAGGGGATAAGGTATCAATTATCTGTGGTGATTTGAAAAATACAAAGACTCTTTTTGGAAAAGGTGTTTTTAACGTAGTTACAGTCAACCCACCGTATATGGCAGGTGGAAGCGGCCTTGTAGGTGCTGATTACAGTAAGGCAGTATCGCGTCATGAAATTTTATGCAGCTTAGAGGATGTGATTCGTGAGAGTGCGAATGTATTGGTGGCCGGAGGACGTATGTATATGGTGCACCGACCATATCGTCTTGGAGATATCATATGTCTGATGAAGCAATATAAAATGTCACCTAGGCGCCTTTGTATGGTGCATCCAAAGGCATCGCAGGAGGCTAATCTGGTGTTGATAGAAGGAATCCGTGGCGGCAATACGCAGATTCGTGTCGAAGCGCCTCTTGTATTGTTTGATGAAGATGGACAAGAGAGCAAACAGATCAAAATGATTCACGGAAGGCTCTGAAAAGATACAAACATGAAAATGGAAGGAAGAAAGTTATGGCAGGAATGCTTTATCTGTGTGCAACTCCGATTGGAAATCTTGAGGATATCACATTTCGCGTGCTGCGCACGCTAAAGGAAGTAGATCTTATTGCAGCAGAGGATACAAGAAATAGTCAAAAGCTTCTGAATCATTTTGATATTCATACGCCAATGACAAGCTATCATGAATACAATAAATATGATAAGGCTGAATATCTGGTTGGTTTGATGCTGGATGGCAAAAATATTGCCTGCATTACAGATGCAGGAACGCCAGGCATTTCTGATCCAGGTGAGGTTCTGGTTCAAAAGTGTTATGAGGCAGGGATTAAGGTGACATCTCTTCCCGGCCCTGCTGCATGTATAACCGCACTTACTATGTCTGGTTTATCTACAAGAAGATTTGCATTTGAGGCATTTCTTCCAGCAGATAAAAAGCAGCGTGCGCAAATTCTTGAGGAATTACAGGATGAGACAAGAACTATTATTCTTTATGAAGCACCTCATCACCTCGTAAAGACGCTTGAGGAGCTTTTTAAGACACTCGGATCAAGAAAGGTTCGTATATGCAGAGAGCTTACTAAAAAACATGAGACTGTCTATGCAGATACGTTAGATGGTGCATTAGCTCATTATCGAGACATAGAGGAGCCGAGAGGTGAGTGCGTAATTATCATTGAGGGAGCTGACAGAGAAGATTTAAATAAGCAAAAACAGCAGTCATGGGAAGAAATGACAATTGAAGAGCACATGGCGCTGTATGAAGATATGAACCGCAAGGATGCGATGAAGCAGGTTGCGAAGGATCGCGGTGTCAGCAAAAGAGATATTTATCAGGCATTGTTAAAGTCAGAAAGTAACTAAGAGCCATCGGGGACAGTACATGTCCCAAGAGGCTCTTTTCTTTAATTATTCAATTTCACCGAGCAGATGGCGTGCAACATAGATGCCGCTTGCAGATGCATGGGACAGAGAGTGAGTAACACCGCTGCCGTCACCGATTACAAAGAGATTTTTGTGGCGAGTCTCAAGATGATTGTCGATCTGAACCTCCATGTTGTAAAATTTAACTTCGACACCATAGAGAAGTGTGTCATCGTTTGCAGTACCAGGAGCAATATTGTCAAGCGCATAAATCATCTCAATGATGCCATCGAGAATACGCTTTGGCATTACAAGGCTTAAATCGCCTGGTGTAGCATCAAGAGTTGGTGTAAGGAAAGACTCTGCGATACGCTTAGGGTTACTTCTCTGACCGCGGATCAAATCACCAAAGCGCTGAACCATAACGCCGCCTCCAAGCATGTTAGACAGACGAGCTATACTCTCACCGTATTCATTGCTGTCCTTAAACGGTTCAGTAAAGTGTTTGGAAACAAGCAGAGCAAAGTTTGTATTCTTTGTGTGAAGGGCAGGATTTTCATAGCTGTGCCCGTTTACTGTGATAATACCATTTGTATTTTCTGTAACTACAGCGCCCTTTGGATTCATGCAGAAGGTACGCACACGATCCTGATATTTTTCAGTCTGGTATACAATCTTACTTTCATAGAGCTCATCTGTGATCGGGGCAAATACCTCAGCAGGAAGCTCTACGCGAACACCAATGTCAACACGGCTTGAATTTGTTGGAATTTCAAGGTTATGGCAGATTTGCTCCATCCATTTGCTTCCACTTCGACCAACGGAGATAATACATTTCTCACATGTATATGTCTCATTCTCTGTAATAATCTCATAGTCACCATTATCCATGATTGCAACATTCTGAACTGGTGTCATGAAATAGAAACTAACCTTGTCTTTTAACAAATTATAAAGGTTACTGAGAACTTCATAGTTTTTGTCTGTTCCGAGATGACGGACAGATGCCTCAAGAAGGTGAAGGTTGTTCTGCAGACAGACACGTTTAAAGCTGGAATTTGCAGAAGAGTATAGGCGTGTGCCCTCGCCACCGTAGGCCATATTGATTTCATCAACATATTCCATAAGTTCCGTTGCTTTGTTTTTTCCGATGTACTCGTAAAGTGTGCCGCCAAATTCATTCGTAATATTATATTTTCCATCAGAGAAAGCACCGGCACCGCCAAAGCCATTCATGATAGCACAGGTTTTGCAGTGTATACATTTTGTTACGCGCTTGCCGTCAATTGGGCACTTTCTTTTCTCAAGACGATTTCCAGCCTCAAATACAGCGATTTTTAAATCAGGGCGTTTGGTTGCCAGTTCGTATGCGGAGAAAATACCGCCAGGACCGGCGCCGATAATAATAATATCGTAATGTTTCATAAAAACCTCATTTCCGCGCAAATAAGACTTTTTTTCACAGGGGAAAAATGATATAATGAAAAATAGGGTGAAACTTTTTGCCCCATAGTGAAGTGTGCGCTTGTATTATAATTTATTATAAGACAAGCTTAAATTGCCTGTCAAGCACTGAAAAGAGTCATATTGTTAAGAATCTGGAAGAAAGTTATTGACAGAAAAGGCGATGCGTGATACTAATAAAAATGGAGATAGGTTACAATGGAGAGTCATTTGATGATTTTTCACAAAAAAAGTTTGGCAAAGCTGTCGAAAGGCAGTGACGCAAAGCTATAGGGACTGTAAAATGTCAGCCAGCTGCAGTTAAAAATTGCAGGGGAAACTCTGTGATTTTTTAGTATTAAGAAGTAATTGTCTAGAGATACAATAGAAAGAGGGAGTACTGGATGAGAAAAAATAAGGCATTATTGAAACGAGCCGCATCATTGTTTACTGCTTTGGTTATGTTGGCAGGATCGGCAACTTATGCACAAGAAGAACAGACATCGCAGGAAGTACTAAGTCAGGAAATGTTGTCAGAATCATCTTCTGAGTTATCAGAGGAACTAGTTAATGGTACTGATCCCGAAATATTAGAACTGACGTCAGAAACGATAACTGAAAGTATAGAAGAACAGACTCAGGAAGCAGAAAGCGAAAGTACACAAGAACAGACTCAGGAAGTAGAAAGCGAAAGTACACAAGAACAAACTCAGGAAACGGCAAGTGAAAGTATAGAAGAGCAGACTCAGGAAACAGTAAATGAGAATTTGCCAGAACTGGTACAGGAATCTAATAGTGAGGATGAGACAACTGAGTGCTCAACGGATGCATTTGTAGATTCAACTGATGAAGATATGGATTCTGATATTTATGAAATTGGAGATGAGTTTGTAAAGACATTTTCATTTGATATGATAGTAGACAGAAATCCAATTTATTTAGGAATGGCAGGAATCAGTACAGCAACTGGAAACTATTATGATCAGCTTGATGCAACATCTAAGCGTATCTATAATGCGATTTACGAAGCAAATAAAAGTAGTGCCAGTACAGCAAAGATGAAGCTGAACCTGACAAAAATTTTTGAAAATCAGAAGGTAACAAAGGGGACAAATGGTAAGGCAGTATATTCAGAAGAAACAAAGCAGGCAATTTTTGCATGGCTTGGCAGTTATGTAACTCCAGCATATTTAGCATTGACATATGATCATCCAGAGTTAGTATGGCTTTCAGGTGCAAAATATACTATTGGTTATAGTGTATATACACCGTGGTTTGAGGAAGGCGAAACAAGTATTATAACAGATCTTGAGCTTGCAGGAAGTACATTTACTATAACACCTACTAAGGATACTGGGGCACTTACAGCAAGTAACGTGAATCCATTGTTTGATGGAACAAAATCACAGATTGATGCTATGCTTCCAGCAAATGCAACTACATATGATAAAGTAAAGGCAGTTCATGACAAGATTTGCAGTATGGTCAGCTATGAAAATAGTACGCAAAATATTGGAAATCCGTATTATCAAACGCCATATAGTCTATATTATGACGCAGATGGTGATGGAAAGATTGAAACCGTTTGTGCTGGATATGCAAAGATGATGAAGCTCCAGTGCAATAAATATGGTATTCCATGTGTGCTTGTTACTGGTGTAACAGACAGTGGAGAATATCATATGTGGAATTATATTCAAATGGAAAATGGCGTATGGTATGCAGTAGACGCTACGTGGGATGATCAATCTACCACTATGTACGACTTTTTCTTAGTAGGTTCAGAAACATACTCATCAGCAGCATTTGGAACAAAGAAATTTGGAAATACTCATATTCCAAGTGGAAAATGGACGACTAGTGCAGATTGTGTATTTAGCTATCCGATTTTAAGCACTACAGTATATAAATCAAATATTTCAGTTGTTCAGGAGGGTTTGGTACAAAATACAGACGGAAGTTGGTCTTATTATAAGAACAATCAAATTGATTCAAATTATACTGATTTGGTTCAATGCGGAAATGATCTTATTTATATCAAAAATGGTGTTCAGAATACTTCCTTTACGAATCTTTTAAATATTAAAAATAAATGGTATTATGTGGTGAAAGGAAAAGTTGATAAGTCTTATACTGGTCTGGTACTTTACTATGGAACTTGGTATTATATTAAGCAGGGTGTTCTTGACTGGAATTATACAGGACTTTGTTTGTATAGTGGAACCTGGTATTATGTGAAAAAGGGTGCGCTTGACTGGAATTATACAGGACTTTGTCTGTATAGTGGAACTTGGTATTATGTAAAGAAAGGTGCGCTTGATTGGAATTATACAGGACTTTGTTTGTATAGTGGAACCTGGTATTATGTAAAGAAGGGTGCGCTTGACTGGAATTATACAGGACTTTGTCTGTATGGAGGAACCTGGTATTATGTGAAGAAGGGTGCGCTTGATTGGAATTATACAGGTGTTTGTGACTACTATGGAACGACATATTATATAATAAATGGTGTGTTAAAGTGGAATTATAGCGGAAAGGTTATTTGTAATGGAAAAACCTATAATGTAGTAAATGGTGTTGCTAAGTTGTAGATGAAAAATAAGACATGCTGCCTATCGTAATAATGATGGGCAGCATGTCTTTTTCTTATTTATTTTTATTAAGTCCAATCTGCTCTTTTAAGGAATTAAGGGCATCGGCATATTTTTTTGAAGTAAGCATTGGGTTTCCTTTTAAAAGGATAATCTTACGAAAATCCATACGCTTTGAGATAGCATTTTTCAGTTCACCTAAATAGGCAAAGCGTTCTTTGAGTCGAATAACATCGGCTGTTTTTTCCTTTGGAACAAGAGAGTAAAGCTTTTCGAGATATTCAGAAACAGAAGTCTGAAATTCCTCAATACGAGAACTCTCCGGCTTTTTTATAGTGCCAATCTTATCGCGAAGCGTCTCGCTTACGGAATCAGTAAGTACAACAAAGCGTTCACGAAGCTTTTCTGCATCTGATTTTAGATTAGTAATAGATTCAAGAATCTGACGCAGATCCATAGCAGCATGGAAGGAGGAAGCAAAGTCGATGGCAAATACTATCGTGATTACAACAAGAGCACCAAAGCATACGTTTTGAGGAATCTTTTCCACCAAAGCTGATATGCGTGGATGAACGACGCGTATCAAAAGAAGTGTAAAAACACCCCATGCAAGCGAGGAGCTTAGGCAGATATGTCCCTGTATATTAAACTTTTTGTCACTGTAATCCCAGTAACGCACCTGAAAAAGTGTTTCCATAACGACACCGGTAACGTATTCAAGTATTGTGGCAACAATAAGTCCAAGTAGAAAAATACCAATGTCGGACGATTGCACCGGGTAGGTGGCACAGAGCATGACTACAGCGCCGCTTCCATAGATCGGAAGCATTGGACCAGTTAAAAAACCTCGGTTCGTCAGCCGTTTTGTGAGAATAGATACATAGCTGGATTCCCAAATCCAGCCGACAAAGCTGTAGAAAAAGAAATACAGTAACAGATGAGCATAAGCAGTCATAAAAACAATCCTCGTTTCTGAATAATAAAACATAGGGCAGGTGTAATGTGAACGCCTGACTTGTAATGCTTAAAGTGTAAATGATATTTCTTTTTATTGCAAGCATTTATAGCAAACACACGAAAGATAGTCAGGAAAATCGCAAACTGTATGATGTTCGAGTTTCCAAAATGAACCATCATAGAGAGAGATGGTATTGCTTTTACTAAAATCGTATGAGGAAGCTTTTGCATCAATACCTGTGCCTATGGCTTTTAAGAAGGCTTCTTTTGCTGTCCACAGGCGAAGAAACTCATGGTTTTGTATATCTCCTGAAGGAAGATTAGAAAGTGCATCAAGCTCATTTGGATGAAAAACATGGTGTGAAAGGACAGTTTTATGAAGCTTTTCAATGTCACATCCAACAGGGGTGTCACTCACGGCAAGCATGACAAAGTCATTGCTGTGTGAGAGATTAAAAAAAGGCGCATTTGCTACACTGGGCTTTCCGGATGCATTGTAAGAGACGGTGAAGTGCTCTGGGTGCTTATGATAAATATGTTTCCAAAGAAGAAGCCCGGCTGCTGCGCAGCGTTTTTGATCAGATTCCAAACGAAAAGAAAACAGCTGCTTTCTGCGCTGCGGCTGCAGCATGGAAAGCAGCTGTTCGTCAATTACGATGTCACGGATCAGTTGGTAATAGATCTGAATAGCCATAATCAATTATCTCCCAAAGTAAGCGTCAATACCGTTTGCAAGACCCTGTGCAATTACAGCCTGAAACTCAGGATTTGCCATCTTTTGATCTTCCTCAGGGTTAGACATAAATCCCATTTCTACGATTGTGACAGGAATAGTACACCAGTTGATACCTGTCATATTATCATCCTGAAGAACTCCTTTGTTTGCAAGACCTGTTGTAGAGCAATAAAAAGAAAGCATCGTAGAAGCAAGTGTGTTGCTTGCAGATATTACATCAGCAGACAGATAAGAATTTGCTGATGATGGAGCATAGAACATAGCGCCATTTACAGAAGGATCATTGGAGCTGTTTGCATGGATGCGGACAAAGATTTCAGCACCGCTTTCATTTGCGTATACAGCACGCTCAGCATTGCTCATAGCGCAGTCATTTGTTGTACGAATCATCACAACCTGATAGCCACGGTTTAAAAGCTCCTGTTGAAGCATTTGAGAGACATCTAAGTTTAATTGATACTCGGCAAGACCAGTAGCTACGCCGCTCGTTCCAGTAGTAAGCTTAGCCTTCATTACAGAAGAGCCTGGACCGTTTGGTTCCTGTTCGCTGATGCCTGCCTGCTGATGACCTGCATCAATGCACACAATATGTCCGTTTGAAGAAGATGTGTTTGCATTTGATGTTTCGTTTGAGGCTGGCGCAGCAGATGCAGCGGCATCTGCCGCTGCACCATCTACCTGATCTGGAGAAGATACAAGAAAATCTGCTTTTACATAGCCGTCCATTGTTGCACTGTGAATCTGAACCCATCCATTTTCTGCAAGAGCAAGGATTCGAACTTCCTCACCGCGATAAAGCTCCCCAATTTTATTGCCTTCAGTAGAAGGGTAATCGCGGATATTAAGGGAATCGGTATTTACATACCAAATGTCACCTACAGCAAGTTCTTTGGAAACAACATGGGCAGCAGTGGATTCTTCAGTGGAAGCTTCGGTGCTTTCTTCAGTAGAAGCCTCAGTGGATGCCTCAGTAGATTCTTCTGTAGAAGCTTGTGTGGAATGTTCTGTTTGCAGTTCAGTTTGTGTTTCTGTCACAGATGAGGTCTGTGCGTTTGGATTATAATATTCAGTTTCTTTTTTACATCCTGCAAGTCCAGATAAAAGTGCTGCAGAAAGTAAAAAAGCAGGAATGAAATGAGATTTTTTCATAATAAGTCCTCCTGATGCATAAGTTAATTTTATTGTACTTTGTTTCTTAAAAAAAAGCAAGAAAAAACACGGATTCATAAGGATTGAAAGGTTTTCTTAAGAATACTTGTAACAGCAGATAAAATGATGTAAAATAAAGTTGCAAAGAGCAAGAGACTTAGAGAACAGAAAGGTGTGTGGCTGAATATGGCAAGAGAGGATTATCAGAAGGCGCTGAAAAAGGGTGAGAGAAGCTATGCAAGATATCTGTCGGAAGGAAAATATCCGTATTTGCAGGTGCTTGAGGAGCTTTTGTCTCATACGGATGTGGTGGCAGAGGAAGATCTGGGAATTTGTTCCATTCCATCGGAAATGATTGTGGGAACCTTTACGGCAGGAAGACGTACTGCATTTGCACCGAACTTTATGCCGCTGCTCGATGATGAATCAGAGTTTGCAGCCAAGTGGCAGGCTCTTTATAATGCCCATTTGGAAGAGGGAATACATGATCCGATTAAGTGTTATGAGTTTATGAACCGCTACTATGTATTAGAGGGTAATAAGCGTGTCAGTGTATTAAAGTTTTGCGGTGCACCTAGTGTGCAGGGTAATGTAACTCGTATTATTCCAAAGAGGACAGATGAGCCAGAGAACCGCCTGTACTTTGAGTTTCTGGCATTTTATAAGTGCTCTAAGATTAATTACATTGTGTTAAGTAAGCTTGGAAGCTATAGGACTTTATTGGAAAAGCTTGGATTTGAAGTAGATTATAAATGGACAGATGATGACCGTATGGAGGTTCGTTCTTTGTATGTGCGCTTTGAAAAGGTGTATAAGGAAAAGGGAGGAGAACGACCGCCGATTCCGACAGCAGATGCCTTTTTGATGTATCTGGAGCTATATCCGTGTGATCCTCATCAGGAGGAAAAGCTACCATCTCAGATCAAATCAGAGCTTGCAAAGATGTGGGATGAGATTTTGCTTCAGGCAAAGGGAAATCCTTCTGAGATTAAGACAGAGCCACAGGAGGCACCAAAGAAAAATCTGTTTGATTATCTGTTGTCTCCAGGAACAAAGTATTTAAAGATTGCATTTGTACATGATAAAAATCCACAGGATTCTGCATGGATATATGGTCATGAACTTGGACGCATGTATCTTGAGGAACAATTTAAGGGAAAGGTTGAAACAATCTCTTATAATGATGTTTCACAGGGAGCAGAACTTGAAAATACACTTGATGATGCAATTGAAAAAAAATGCAACATTATATTTACAACAACGCCGCAGTTTCTTGAAGGCAGCATAAAGACAGCGATAAAAAATCCATCTGTCAAGATTTTAAATTGTTCTGTTGACACGAATCACCAGTGTATTCGTACCTACTATGCGCGTTTGTTTGAGGCAAAGTTTTTATCAGGACTTGTAGCAGGAGCATTGTGTAAAAATGGAAAGATTGGATATATGGCTGATTATCCGATCTGTGGCATGATTGCCAATATCAATGCATTTGCGATTGGCGTGAAGATGGTTAATCCAAATGCAACGATTCAGCTGGAGTGGACGACAGTGCGCAGCAAACAGGAAATTCTTGAAGACTTTAAGGCAAATGAAGTAAATCTTGTATCATGTCTTGAGATGATTGTACCTAATTCACCGTCACGCTATTTTGGACTGGTCAATATAGAAAAAGATGAGCCGGAAAATCTGACAGCTGTGATATGGAACTGGGGTGCGCTTTATAAAAAGCTTGTCGAGACTGTGCAAAATGGTGCATGGGACAGTGCAGGCTCAGACGGTGTTGCACTTAATTACTGGTGGGGAATGTCAGCAGGTGTTGTTGATTTCATCTGCTCACCGAAGGTTCCGGTAAAAACAAGGCAGCTGGTTGAGTTTATGCAGCATCAAATTATGGAAGGTGGCTTTAGTCCGTTTTCAGGAGAGCTGTATTCACAGGATGGTATTGTACAAAGCGATGACAATCGTTCACTGACACCAGAGGAAATTATTAACATGAGATGGCTGGCCGATAATGTGAATGGCAGTCTGCCGCATTGGAACAAATTAAATGAGGATGCAAAGGCTGTAGTTGAGGTTCAGGGTGTAGATAATATAGAAGAGTAGAAAAAGCGGTTATGAAGGCGCAGCGAAGTATAGCTGCGCTGGATTACGGCAGAGGTAGAGGTAGGAATGAGAATACTGGTAATTGCAGATATCGAGTCCAAGGCGCTGTGGGACTATTTTGATAAGTCGATGCTTGAAAATGTGGATCTGATTGTTTCGTGCGGAGACTTAAATCCCAAATATCTGTCCTTTCTGGCAACATTTACAAAGGCACCTGTGATTTATGTGAGGGGAAATCATGATGCAAAATATGAGATGACACCTCCTGATGGCTGTATCTGCATTGAAGATGATATTTTTGAGTTTCATGGTGTACGTTTGCTTGGTCTTGGGGGATCAATGCGCTACAAAGAGGGAAGTAACATGTTCACGGAAAAGGAGATGAAAAAGCGTGTGAATAAGATGCGTTTTAAGCTGCGAAAGAAAGATGGCTTTGACATTCTTGTTACGCATGCGCCGGCATATCAGTTAAATGACGGTGATGACATTCCTCACAAGGGATTTCAGGTATTCAGGGACTTAATGGACTGTTATAAGCCACTTTTGTTTGTACATGGTCATGTGCATGCCAATTACGGAGGACGTTATAAAAGAGAATGTAAGTATAATGAAACACGTGTAGTGAATGCATATGAGCGTTATTATATTGATATTGATGATGAAGTGATTGAGGAAAATCGAAAAAAAAGAGGTCCGAAGACCCCTTTAATCGGAAATTTATTTCCTAAATGATTTATCGTCGTCATCTGGTGACGAAGAATTTTTCTTTGCAAAAAACTGAAGAAGATAGATAACGATTGGGATAAAGAATGTACAGAATAAAGCACTGCATAAAAATCCCTGTGAAGTCGGGCTGTTAAAGAACGAAGCGATAAGCGCTGCGAGATAAAGTCCGACTAAAAGCATGATGCCTAAAATGGCAAGAACACGTTGTTTTTTTGTATATTTTGATTTCATCAAAAAGCTCCTAGTTTTATTCAAAGGTGATATTTGTCAGTTCAGGTGACTGAACACCATACACGATCATTCCAAAGGTGATATAAGAGCCTGCCGGGATGGTCGTGTTATAGTCTACTGGAATGAAAAGACGATTATTTCCAGAGCCGCCGATTTCACATGACCAGTATTCCTTTGGTGAAATTTCCTCATTCCAGGTTATGCGAAAACGCCAGTTTGTTACATCAGAAGAAGATGTATTTGAAACAGTTACATCATAAGAGGCATACTGCATGGATGTATCAGCCCAGGTATCAGTAAGGCTTACAGAAACATTGCAGCCATTGCTAAAGCTCCAATAATCATCACTTGCGTAAAGTGTAGTAGGAGTGTCGACAGCCGCTGTTGGAGCGGCAACTGCTTTGTCATAAATTGAAGCATTATTTTGCTGATTCTGTAAAAACCATTGTCCGGCAGGCGAGTAATCATCAAAAGTCCAGTCGGATAATGATGTGCACGAGGAACGAAGAAGAGCACAGGCTTCGTCTTTGTTTGAAAGATTCCAGTAAATGTAGCCAATGCCGTTTTCATTTAACAGTTTCATCCAGGTATCAGCGCTTGTGGTATCAACGATTCCGCTTCCGGAAGCCTCAGTGATGCCAAATTCTGATACAAAGACAGGAAGACCATTTGTGAGTGCAGTCTGCAGCTTGCTTTGCAGATCTTCCTTGTGGGTTGCCGCATAAAAATGAAGACTATAAAGAAGATTGGTGCGCTCAATTGGAGATGAAGAAGCAATATCCACATCCTGACTCCAGGTTGGGGTACCAACAATTACAATGCTTTGCGGTGCATACATACGAATGCGGTCAATCACGTCAACAGAGTAGCTTTTGATTTCGTCCCATGAGGTGTCACCGTTTGGCTCATTGCAGATCTCGTACAAAATATTTGGTTTGTCACCATAAGTGGAAGCAATCCTTTCGAAGAAAGAAAGGGCAGTTTCCTTGTAGAGATTTGGGTTGGAATCTGAAAGAATATGCCAGTCTACGATCACATACATATCTAACTGTATGGCAGCTTCAATACCAGAAGTCAGACAGGCAAGCATTTGCTGTCTTGCAGTGTCATCGCTGACGCAATAGCCGCCATCTTCTGCTGTGTACATGGCAAGGCGGATTGTGTTGATATTGAACTCATCACGAAGTTTGCGAAATGTATCGACATTTACATACTCCGGATACCAAGCCAAATTGTGTGTACTTATACCCTGAATTTGGAAGACAGATTGATTTTTGTCCACTACAAATCCAGATGATGAGACACTTAACTGACCATGTTCGCTGACAATACCAGCTGCCTCAATAGCAGAATCGTCTGTAATTTCCGCCTGCAGCGTAGCTTCGGCTTCTGCTGCAAAAGAGGGACGCACAGAGCAAAGGATCATAAGACAAAGCACAAACATAAAAACCCCACGAGATCGGAAGGTGTTAAAAATAAAATGTGCATCAAAATACATGATAGCACCTCCATGATAAAGTATAATGGGTAAGTGGTAATAAAGTAAAATCATTACAATCAATTCTATCATATAGCTTTTTGGGAGAAACACAACTGCTTTTTGGGAATTGTAAGAAAAAGTTAAATATGGAGACAAAAAAATGGAAGAAAATAAGCATTTTACGATAGACTGGACTAATTGCAGGCTGTGTCCGCGTGAGTGTGGTGCTGACCGTACGCGTGGTTTTGGCGCCTGTAAAGTTGGAAACACAATAACGGCAGCAAGAGCTGCCCTTCATATGTGGGAGGAGCCATGCATCTCTGGTGATGAGGGATCAGGAGCTGTATTTTTTTCAGGCTGTAATTTAGGCTGTGTATATTGTCAGAATAGAGAAATTGCGCTTGGTCATTCTGGCAGGACAATTACACAAGATAGGCTTTGCGAGATTTACATGGAGCTTCAGGAAAAAAAGGCAAATAATATCAATCTCGTGACGGCAGGCCATTATCTGCCAATTGTCATTGAGAGCATAAAGCGAGCAAGGAAGAGTGGATTGACAATTCCAATTGTCTATAACTCGAGCGGATATGAAAAGGTTGAGGCAATTGAGGCACTTGATGGAATTGTGGATATTTTTTTGCCAGATTTTAAGTATATAAGCAGTGAGATGGCTGCGCGCTATTCTAATGCACCAGATTATCCAGAGGTAGCAAAGCGTGCTCTTGCACAGATGGTAAAGCAAACTGGAGATGCAAAATTTGATGAGAGAGATATGATGAAGCGAGGTGTGATTGTGCGTCATTTGATTTTGCCAGGCCATATAAAAGAGTCAAAAGAAGCCATTCGTTATCTATATGAGACATACGGTGATCAGATCTATATAAGTATTATGAACCAATACACACCGATGCCGGGAATTGAGAAGCGCTTTAAAAATCTTGGCCGCACGATCACGCAGAAGGAATATGATGAGGTTGTGGACTATGCAATTGATTTGGGTGTGGAAAATGGATTTATACAAGAAGGTGAGACTGCAAAGGAAAGCTTTATTCCACAGTTTGATGATACAGGATTATAATGTTTCAGCGCAGAAAACCCTGGCCGTTCGCAAGAA
>ERZ1673702.1716-NODE-1716-length-21866-cov-4.658108_pt1 | contig 21866 bp, 20 predicted proteins | sample MGYA00580232_ERZ1673702 | MGnify/ENA primary metagenome ERZ1673702 (study PRJEB41218, sample SAMN15661792) | gut metagenome | host: Homo sapiens | place: Canada: London | collected 2015-08-20/2019-03-30 | study: EMG produced TPA metagenomics assembly of... | reverse complement strand
TGAGCTGACGTGGAAGACGGATTTCTTCTACACGATTTCCCGCAGCTTGCGGCATATCATCCTCAGGTCGTGTCGCCCTGCCGTTCTCTGTGCAAAAATTTTCTTTTTCCTGCATCATTTTTAATTCTGTCGAATCGATATGGTCCGAAAAAATATACGCGCCCAACTCCGTCACCGGAAAGCCTTCCAGCATATCCGGAAGTTCTACGATCGTATCGTATCCATATACACGGTCAATGCAGATTCCTGTTTTGTTTCTTTTATATAAATAGATCATTTATTTTCTCCCAGACGGATTTTTTCCATTTGCTCCTGCATCTCCTCTGACATATGATCAAACAGATACGTTTTGCTGCTCTGTCTGCGCTGATGCCATTCTTCTCTGGCAGTTTTTTCCGTATCTTCTATCTCTTTCTTCAATCCCTGTGCAGAGATTCTGTGGGCGCCCTGTCCCATAATGATGACCTGTTCCAGCCCATCAGAAGTCGCAACCGTTACCTGATACTGTCTGCCGATCCTGTGGACCGTCTTTTCAATATACTGGTCTGCTGTCTCGGCCTCTTTCGTGTAAACCACATAGATATTATGATACGGAATGATTTCTTCCACATGTCCCTCCACTTTGTAGGCATCAAAAACAAGAATCAGCGTACATTTACGATACCCCTGATAGTTACTTAAGATATCCATCAATTTGTCGCATGCAGCATGAATATTTTCCTTTGCAAGTTCATTCAGTTCTTCCCAGGAAAAGATGATATTGTATCCATCCACCAGCAGATATTCTTCCTGTCGCGGTTTCCTTGCTCTGTAACGGGTAGCCGGCGTCGAACTGTGTACGGTCTTTTTCTGGAAAGCAGTACGGTCACGCTTCATCGGCCCAAAAGTACGTTCAAAAATAGCCTGCAGTTCTTCCTCTTCTTCATAGCTTCCGCTGTAAGAAAACTTTCCGTTTTTTCCACTGATATTTCTGGAAATGTTTGCGTTATCCACCGCTGTACCCGGATTTTGCGCACTTTCCACATCCTCATACCAGCTTTCACTGTCCAGTTCATCCATATCCACACCACTTTGCAGATGCATATAAGCTTCTACCTGATCCCAGGGAACAACAAAACCAGCTCCATGCGCGCAAAATACAGATCCTGTCGGATTTTCCAGATCCGCTTCCGGATCATATCCAATATTCTGTATCACTTCATCCTGATTCTTACATGGTGCATATCCTTTAAGGCTGCAAAAAAGTTTTCCTGTTCCATGTGTGTAGGAAACCACTTCTTTCTGGTAATCCCGCATCTGAGCGACAGCCGCAGTCCCTTTGAGAATTGCAGTTTCGCCCTCTACCTCCGGTGCATCAAACGTTCCCTGCATCTTCTGGACATCTGCCATTGCTCGTCCTATCATCTCTGCCGGTACTTCCAGTCGGAATTCATAATACGGTTCCAGAAGAATATTTCTTGCTTTGCGAAGTCCCTGACGTACCGCACGGTAAGTTGCCTGTCGGAAGTCACCACCCTCCGTATGTTTCGCATGTGCCCTTCCGGTAAGAATCGTAATCTGCACATCAGTCAGTGGCGATCCAGTCAATACACCAATATGCTCCTTTTCTTCAAGATGCGTCAGAATCAGTCTCTGCCAGTTTCGTGCAAGTACATCCTCACTGCATGCAGTAAAGAACTGGCATCCGCTTCCTGGTTCCCCCGGTTCGATCAGAAGATGTACTTCTGCATAATGACGGAGCGGTTCAAAATGTCCCACACCTTCTACCGGCTCTGCAACCGTTTCTTTATAAACAATACTTCCAGCACCAAATTCCACAGCCACATGAAAACGATCCCAGATCATTTTTTTCAGAATCTCAATCTGCACTTCGCCCATCAGCTGTGCATGAATTTCCGCCAGCTGACTGTCCCAGAGAATATGAAGCTGCGGTTCTTCCTCTTCCAACTGACGCAGCTTTTGGAGCATCTGATGTGGATCACAGTCATCCGGAAGGATAATCTGGTAATTCAGGACAGGTTCCAGAACCGGAAGTTCTGATTCCCGTTCAATTCCCAGTCCCTCTCCCGGATAGGTTCTCGTAAGTCCTGTCACCGCACAGACCGTTCCGGCTTCTGCTTCCGGTGTCAGTTCATATTTTGCTCCGGAGTACAGACGAATCTGATCTGCCTTTTCTTCCCAGGCAGCCTCTTCTGCTTTACGCCCCGGCAGAATCTGTCCGTTTGAATTTGAAGAAAGCAGTGTCTTTACTTTAAGACTGCCTCCTGTGATTTTCATATACGTAAGACGATTTCCCTGTTCATCTCTGGCGATCTTGAATACTTTTGCGCCAAATTCTGTCGGACGCTCTGGTTCTGCTGTATATTGCTGTACACCATTCCAGAAATCCTTAACGCCTTTTTCTTTAAGTGCAGAACCAAAATAACACGGGAAGATTTTTCGCTGTACGATCAGTCGTACAATATCACGGTCTTCGACGATGTCTGTTTCCAGGTATGTTTCCAGAAGGTCTTCCTCACAGACCGCAATGTTTTCCAGCTGCTCTGGAGTAAGTTCATACATTCCGTAATCTGTATCCTGTGTTCTCCCAAAATCCACACAATTTTCATGAAGATGCTGCTTCAGATCATTCAGCAATACATCGTGATCTGTTCCCTGCTGATCCATCTTATTGACAAACAGGAATATCGGAATCTGATATCGCTCCAGAAGTCTCCACAAAGTCATCGTATGGCTCTGCACACCGTCCATTCCATTGATCACCAGAATCGCATAATCGAGGACCTGCAGCGTACGTTCCATTTCAGCTGAAAAATCCACATGTCCCGGTGTATCCAAAAGCGTCACTTCCATATTTTCTGTTTTTAGCAACGCTTGCTTGGAAAAAATCGTAATCCCTCGTTCTTTTTCCAGTTCATATGTGTCAAGAAAAGCATCTCCATGATCTACACGGCCAATCTTTCGGATCTCACCGCACAGATACAGAAGTTCTTCTGACAGAGTTGTCTTTCCGGCATCTACATGTGCCAGAATTCCAATAACCAGTTTTTTCATTTATGTTCTCTTCTTTCTTCTATATACAAAGGGGCCAGTTTTCGCACGATCGTCTCACTGACATGGATCAGTGTATCCAGATCATTTTTCTGATTATTCAGATACGCATGAAAGCATCCCTGAATACAGAAGGAAAGCATGATATCTTTCTCCGGATCAGTCTCATACTGCGGATATTTTTCCACGATCAGCCGTTTCAATTCTGTTTCCAGACAGTCACCTAGATGACTTTTTTCTGTTCCGGAAAACAAAATATTGATCAGTGAATGATTCGATACCAGAGCCATATATAAATTTCTTGTGAACACATCCGGATCTTTAAACGGTGATTCCTGCTGACTGGAAATATTTTTGATCACTGTCGTGATCGTCTCTGACTCCAGCATCTGTGAAAGTGCATAAATATCCTCATAATGACTGTAAAAAGTTGATTTATTGATGCATGCCAGGCTGCACAGCTCTTTCACCGTAATTTTCTCCAGTGGCTTCGCTGCACGCAATTCCAGAAATGCATTTCGGATTGCTCTCTCTGTTTTTTCTATTCTGATATCCATGTTTCCTGTTCTCCTTTTTCCGACAGATTTTATAAATCGTCGGTTATCCACCGCTTATGCCAAATCGTCGGTGGACAATCCCCCTGTTTCTTTAGTATAAAGTAACTATAATACCTGCGGATTGCTCCGCACTTTTACCTTTTAGTATACTCAAAAAAGCAACTAATGTCTATTATCTACAAGGAGAATATGATGGATTTTTATGGATTTTATACAGGAAAAATTTTTGACGCTTATAAATATCTCGGCGCCCATGTTGAAGAAAAAGGCGTAACTTTTCGTACTTTTGCACCTTCAGCCTCCCGCATCACTCTGATCGGGGACTTCAATGACTGGCAGGAATGGGAAATGAACAAAGTTTCTGACGGTAATTTCTGGGAATGCTATGTTCCACAGGCAAAAGCCGGTCAGATGTACAAATATAAGATTTATGACCGTAACGGTAATCCAGTCGATCATTGCGATCCGTATGGATTTGGCATGGAGCTTCGCCCAAGCAGTGCCTCTATCATTCGTGACATGTCAAAATACAAATTCAAAGACAGCCAGTGGTTGCAAAGCCGCAGCGACTGCCGAAAAAAACCGTTGAACATTTACGAAATTCATTTTGGTTCTTTTCGCAAGCCTTCTGACAAAGCAGATGACTGGTATAACTATGAAGAAATGATTGATATTCTGATTCCATATCTGGTCAAAAATGGCTATAACTATCTGGAGATCATGCCTCTGAATGAATATCCATGTGATGAATCCTGGGGCTATCAGGCAACCGGTTTTTTCAGTCCGACTTCCCGATACGGAACAGCTGATCAGCTGAAGGCCTTCATCGATGCCTGTCACAAACATAACATCGGCGTATTGATGGATTTTGTTCCGGTTCATTTTGCTGTAGATGCTTATGGCCTTGCGAATTACGATGGAACCGCACTTTATGAATATCCGAACTCTGCGGTTGGTGTCAGTGAATGGGGAAGCTGCAACTTCATGCATTCCCGCGGCGAGACCCGAAGCTTCCTGCAGTCCTGTGCAAACTACTGGATCAGTGAATTCCATATGGATGGTATCCGTATGGATGCGATCAGCCGTGCCATCTACTGGCAGGGCGATCCGGCAAGAGGCGTCAACCTCAATGCTGTAGAATTCCTGCAGTATATGAATCAGGGACTGAAGTGCATGCATCCTTCTGTGATTCTTGCAGCCGAAGATTCCACTTCTTTCCCAAAAGTAACCGATCCGGTCGATCAGGGCGGCCTTGGTTTTGATTATAAATGGGATATGGGATGGATGAACGATACGCTGAATTACTTCCGTACCGCGCCGGAATACCGCCCGGAAAACTATCACAAACTGACATTCTCCATGATGTACTACTATGATGCCCGTTTCCTGCTCCCGCTGTCTCACGATGAAGTTGTTCACGGCAAAGCAACGATCATGCAGAAAATGAGCGGCGACTATGAATACAAATTTCCACAGGCGCGTTCTCTGTATATGTACATGTATGCGCATCCGGGCAAAAAGCTGAATTTCATGGGAAATGAAATCGGCCAGTTCCGTGAATGGGATGAAAAACGCGAGCAGGACTGGATGCTTCTGGATTATCCACTTCATGCTGGATTCGCCCGTTTCATGAAAGACCTGAATAAATTGTATCTGGAACACTCTGCTTTCTGGGAAAAAGATTATGAAGCAGATGGTTTCCAGTGGATCGACTGCCATCAGGAAGGATGCTGCATCTATGTATTTGAACGCTGCAGCAAAAAAGAGCGTATGATTTCTCTTTTTAACTTTTCCGACCAGGAACAGGTATATGAACTGCACATTTCTGATGCACAGAAATTAAAAGAACTCTTGAACAGCAATCTCACTGTTTATGGCGGAACCCAGAAACGTAAAAGTGCCACAAAGGCAATAAAAGACGGCAAGATCGTCCTGACCCTGCCGCCATACTCTTCTGTTTATTATCTTGCTGAATAATATTATAAATTTACAGGGTCGCAATCACCTGACAGTGACCGCAGCCCTGATTCTATTTCTTCTTTATACTTCTGAGGAAATAGCAGATTGCCCACGCAATACTCATTCCCGCTGCAATTCCAAATGCAAAGAGAAAAGTATCCCTTCCATATTCCAGTGCCTGTACCGTGTTCCCTTCCACTATACTATTCATGCAGTAATAAAGTGTACTTCCGGGAATCAACGGAATAACAGAAGTTACAAAAAAGGATGTAGACGTTTCTTTACAGATTCTTGCAAGAATTTCCGCATACACATCTACAATAAAGCCTGCCAGCAATGACGGAAGAAAGACATTTCCCCAAAGTCCTTTTCCGAGAAGAAACACCATCCAGCTTATAAATCCACCAGCTGCTGCCAAAGGCAGGTATTTCTTTTTCATATGGAAGAGAATTCCAAATCCCACGGAACCAAGGGCTCCGGTAATCAGCTGTATTACAATTGTTGTGTTCAAAGCCCCAGCCTCCTAAACAGAAGAATTGCCCCCATAAATCCAAGTGCCAGTGCGGCCGCCAGAAGCAATGCCGCAATCAGACGGATAATTCCGGAAAGTGTATCACCAATCAGCACATCCCGGATAGCATTTGTTGACATAAGACCTGGAATCAAAAGCATAATGTCCCCAATCATAATCTTATCCATATGAAGGAACGGGCAAAGCAAAACAAGTCCACAAATAACACATCCTGTCAGAAAAGAAGCAGCAAACTGAAACGTCACTTCATTCATACACACTGGTCGAAAATATTGCTGTAATGCCCAGATCAAAACAGCCCCAAGTCCTGCCGCAATCGCATCCGAAATACTTCCACCATAAAAAAGTGCAAAACTACTGGCCGCCAGAAGGCTTCCAAAAAGTTTCCAGAGTGGCTTTGGTCTGTCTGCATTGATCTTATCAAATTCTTTTCGAAGTTCTGTGGCAGAAACAGGCTGCCTGCAAAAACGACGACTCAAGTCATTTAACTGCTCCAGCTTGGTAAAATCATTTCCGCCATCTTCCCGTACCCGGCGAGTCTGTGTACGCGCTCCGTCTCCCGGAAATTCCATCGTAATGACAATACTGGATGTGATCACAAAAACATTCATCTGAGTAGCACCACAGGCATAGCCCATTCGATTCAGTGTATCCTCCACCCGGAAGATCTCTGCACCGCTGTTTAACAGTGCATCGCCCATATCAAGAAAAACATGCAAATAATCTTTGGCTGTCTGCATGAGAATTACTCCTTTAATCTTCTGAAAATATCTTAAGTATAAATCTTAATCACGGACAATACAACTTCTTTCTATCCATGGAACAGCCAGCATAGTCAATAAAGGCAATATACTTACTGACTGCCTCGGATGCGCCTCCCAGAAAATATAAAAGACAAGCGCACCACACCAGTAGATTGCCAGGATCCAGCTGTATTTGTCTGTTTTTTTCTTACGAAATGTGCAACACACGCCAGACAGGATCAGAACATACAATACTATATTGTAAGCCTGCATATATGTTCTGAACAAACCGGATTTTTTACCAACGAGCCAGTCATAGCAGGTTGTTTTTTCCACTACATTTTTTGTGTATTGAGTATATCCATGTGTACCGATTCCCCATACAATTGCTTCTTTCTTTATGGCAAGCTTCAGATTCCCCAGCACTCCATTCTCACGAAGATGTTCAAGATAGACCTTTTTATTATTTTCCACTTTTTCTTCATGTGTCGGAAAACTGCGTGTAAACCTCATATCTTTTACATTGTACGTTCCATTGCCATGGCTTCCCATCATCAGAAAATGCTCAATCGTAATCGCCGAATCATAAGTATCCATGTCTACATGGTAACGATATACTCCACCCCATGCCAACTGAAAAATCAGCAGACCACATACCAGTGGAATCCCAAATGTAAGTAACTTTTTCCAATACTTATTCAGCAAGATCCAGACGCCAGCCGCAAGTACTATAAAAATGCTGGTTACACGAATGCAGGTTGCAAACCCGATCAGAAATCCGGCAACAAGAAAGTGTATCATCTTCCAGTGATTTTTTTTCTTGTAACAGCCGTAAATAATAAAACCTACACCGGCCATAACCAGTCCGGCTGATATCGTATCAGTATAATAATAAGACGCGTATGCGTAAAAAGAAGGATTCGTAAGAAGTAATACCATATATACCGCGGTTGTTCGAATCGTAGTAACTTTTTTTAAAATAAGGAATGCAGATACATACATAACAAGGATCAACAGCACATTAAACAATCCAGCCGCAATCCGGTAATCCATACCTGTAAATGCTGCCATACGGAATACATAGTAGATTACGATTGCCAGTGGAATATTATTTGTATTATAAGCAAAGTACTTCGATTCGCCAAAACTGATTTTCCCTGTCTCCACCATATCTACACAATAATCATAAATATGATTCAGATCCACTTCCGGAACCAGTCGCATATGAAAAACAATATATGTCTGCACAATAACCGCTGCGAATATCCCTGCTATGGTCAGGTAGTACAGTGTTCTCTCCGATAATCGCCGGAACAGTGTCAGGCTTCCTGCAAATACTGCTGCATAGCATAGCAACACCAGTATTACTTTTGTTATATTTATATCTTTCATAACAAGAGGCTCAACAAATGACACAAATGATACAAACAATGCAGCTATTATTACAAAACAATATGTTATTTTTTCTATGGATTTTTTCATTCTATTATTCCTCGTTTCCGAATAGCTACAATCTTCTGTGCTCATTTTAGCATAGTATAATTTTATTGTCATCTGTATCATTTACAGAAGAAAAAAGAACGCCAGTTGCCTGACGTTCTTGAATGATCTTTATTATCTTCTTCCGTAGCGTGTTGCCAGTTCCAGCATTTCTTTCTGAAGTTCTGCCGTGAACTGTCCTTCTTTTAATCTCCACTTCCAGTTCTTTCCAAGTGTGGATGGCTGATTCATTCGTGCGGAATTATCGAGTCCCAGATAATCCTGCATCGGCACGATACAGAGATTCGCAACACTCTGCATTACCAGACAGATCAGGTCGTCACACAGTTCCTTACCGGAGTCCTTGAAATTATTCAGATATTTACGCACCTGCCGTCTCTCTGCCGGAGTGATATCCTCCAGCCAGGAAAGCAGTGTTTCATTATCATGTGTTCCCGTATAAACAACGCAGTTTCTTGGATAGTTGTGTGGCAGGTAGTCACTGGCATTTCCGGTATCACGCTCATCAAAGGCAAACTCAATAACCTTCATATTCGGATAGCCACTCTCTTCTACCAGTCTCTTAACACTGTCTGTCATATATCCAAGGTCTTCTGCGATGATCTCCCTGTCACCAAGACTTGCGGAAATTGCACGGAACAGATCGATTCCAGGTCCTTTTTCCCACCATCCGTTTTCTGCTGTCGCATCGCCATAAGGAATTGCATAGTATTCATCAAATCCACGGAAATGATCAATCCTTACAACATCATACAGACGGAAACAATTGGCAATTCGTTTGATCCACCATTCATATCCGGAGTTGCGATGCACTTCCCAGTTATACAGCGGGTTTCCCCAGAGCTGACCAGTCGCGGAAAATCCATCCGGAGGGCATCCGGCCACCTGTGTCGGGCAATTCTTCTCATCGAGTTTGAAGAGCCATGGGTTTGCCCAGGTATCCGCACTGTCCATTGCTACATAGATTGGAATATCACCAATGATCTGGATTCCTTTTTCATTGGCATAAGCTTTCAGTTTCATCCACTGCTGGCGGAATTTAAACTGCATATATTCCTGAAATTCAATTTCGAAATACATTTCTTCTCTGTAATAATCCAGTGCATTCTGCCAGCGAAGGCGGATATCCTCTGCCCATTCACTCCACTGTACACCGCCGAAACGCTTCTTCACTGCCATAAAGAGTGCATAATCTTTCAGCCACCATGCCTCTTCTTCCTGGAACTTACGGAATTCTGGATCCATATAAATATTGCTTCTTTCATATGCTTTTCGAAGAAGAATCATACGGCCTTCGTATAATTTTGCATAGTCAACACTTGACTCATTATCTCCAAAATCAACACTGTCACATTCTTTTTTGGTGAGAACCCCTTCTTTTATCAGCTCTTCCAGGCTGATAAAATATGGATTTCCAGCAAAAGTGGAGAAGGACTGGTATGGAGAATCTCCATAGCTGGTCGGCCCCAGCGGCAGGATCTGCCAGTAACTCTGGCCGGCAGCCTTCAGTGCATCTACAAATTCATATGCTTTTTTGTCAAAACATCCGATTCCATATTTTGAAGGCAGGCTGCTGATTGGAAGCAGCACGCCGCATTTTCTTTTCTTTACCATTTTCTTTCCTCCCTCTATTTCTCTTGTAAACACGGAAAACCAGGCGGTGTTTCACGCCCGGCAGTCCTACTTCGTCCGTTATACTTATTTTGACATAAAAAGGTGGGAATCGTCAATGTTCAGAATTGATTGTTTATGTTAAATTTTGAAGATATTTTTTTAATCCAGATGAAAAACCGTATGAAGATCTATGCACACCGGACTGTTATCTGGATTTGTTTCCATAATATCAGCCATGAAATCCCACCATTTGCGATTGATTTCTGTATCCGCACTCTCACTCCATCGCTTTTCATCTTCAACCTCTATATATCCAAATAAAGTAAGCGTCCCTTTGTCCAGAAAAATAGAATAGTTCTTGCCGCCATATTCATGTATCATATCTTTCATTTCCGGCCAGAGCAGATTATGTCTTCTTTCATACTCCGCTTCCTGTCCTTCATATAATTTCATTTTGAATGCTTTTATCATTTTCGCCCCTCCAATATTTTTCTGCAAAGTTTTTAGGACTGCCGTATGTAGCAGTACAGCAGTCCTGTTTCCAAGGGTTCTATTAATTTGTAATTAGCGCCTGATTAATAAACATCTTTCCATTCTTCGATATTGGATGGATCAAATTTGAATGGAGATCCAAGAATAACTTCTGTACCACCATCGGAAGCTTCTGTAACTTCGTAATCGCCAAGATCTCCTGCTGTGAATTTATCCCCAACAGCTCCTGTAATTTCTTCATTTACAAGTGCAATAGATGTATAAGCTCCCAGACGACCTACATCTTCTGGATTCCAAAGGAACATATACGGGCAGGAATGTGCATCATCATCTCCGATGTATTCAGACATTTCAGATGGAAGACCAAGACCAGTCAGTTTGCATGAAGAACCATTGTCCTGCAGAACCTTAGCTGCTGCTGCAATACCAACAGTTGTCGGCGCACAGATTACTTTCAGATCAGGATATGTCTGAAGCAGAGCCTGTGTAACGTCTGTAGATTTCTGTGGTTCATCATCACCATATGCCACCTCTACAAGCTCCAGCTTACTGTATTTATCATCTTTCATTACTTCTTTCATAGCTTCGATCCAGGCATTCTGGTTTGTCGCCTGAGAAGTTGCAGATACAATTGCCCACTGTCCTTCTCCACCGGAAATATCAAGTACCGCATCCATAAGTGCTTCACCGATTTCTGTTACACCAGCCTGATTTACAAAGGTCATACGGCTATCCGGGTTTACTTTTGCATCAAGGCAGGATACTTTGATTCCTTCATTCATTGCATCTTCCAGTGCTGCCTGAAGTGCATTTTCGTCATTACCTGCAATACAGATTCCATCTACCTGCTGAGAAATCAGAGACTGGATTACAGAAATCTGCGCGTCTGCAGTTGCTGTCTCTGGATGTTTTATAATGGCTGTGCCACCTTCTGCTTCAATGACTTCTTTGAATCCCTGTGCCTCTTTTTCATTGTACGGATTACCTGCTGCCTTTGTAACGATTGCAAAAGTTTTTCCCTCTGCTGCACCTGCCGCAAATACAGGGGATACTGTTCCCAGAACCATTGCTCCGCAAAGAAGTGCACTGATCACTTTTTTATTCATTTCTTTTTTCTCCTTTAAAATGAAATTATAAATTTTATACTTAAACACGCTCGTGTAAGTATGTCTTTAATATATTGCATATGGAATATCCATAAGCTCAGCTATTTTCTTAAAAAGCTCAGCGTTATGTCCGACCGAGAGTGCCAGATGATGCGTCGGTGCTTCCTGGAACCACCGGTCCATGTACTCAGCCGGTTTCTGACTGAACCGAATATGAGTGGAAGTGTTTCCATTCAACAAGATTGGTGCATCAATTGCTTCACCTTCACTAATGTTGAACTTTAATCTTCCATCTCCTGTCTGCGTTACTCCCAGAGTTGTTACTGCTCCCGGCCTTACCTTCGCTTCTACAGAAACTCCGCTTCCTCGCTTTCCATGGTAAACTCCCATTCCACGCAAAATAGGTTTTCCTTTTGATATTGCAAAATGGAACGGACCATCATGTCCAAGAATCATTGTATCCCTGTTAAAATCAGCTGCAACGATCTCACAGAAACTTCCTCCAGTTCCACAGATATCTGCAATTTTCATTGCCAGAGCTGTTTTTATATCACCTTCACCGGCACACGCTATCCCCTGTGCATTTAAAAGCGAGAATCCTACAATAAAACCACTCTGCACTTCTTCCAGATAATCATCACGACCATGGTAATAATAGGAAACACTGTCCAGATTTCTCTCCCTGACCATCTTTTCCTGTGCAATTGCCACCTTTGCAGACCATGTAAGCTGCTCTTCGGTTGGTTTCTTTGCAATAGGATCCGATGGTGAATCTCCGGAAATTTCGAAGAAATCCTGAATTTCTTTCAGTTTTTCCTGTACTTCCTCTTCTGTGACTGTTTTGAGATATGCGTCAAGGTCACTCATTTCAAGGACTTCAATATCAATTCCTGTTTGTGCCTGAAGCATTGTAAAATCACTGTACATATCAAGCATGCCGCTGTAATAACCACCAAGGAAACCAAATCTTGCCCACTGGAGATTCCGTTTCACAGCCGCTGCCCTGCACCATTCCTCAATTTGTTTCCATGCTCTGACCGCTTCCGGTCTTTCACAGGTTACTTCATCTGCCTTTGCAAAATCAGGTGTTTCTGTAAGACCAAGAAGTCCATTTACTGCACGAAACGTAATTCCCGCACGATTAAAGGCATTGGAAATTTCCGGAATGGAACATCCGACACACTGTGCCAGCCATCGGTCTGTGCCGGTAGTATCATATGCCATTTCCGCAGTCGGCTGCAGATTTAATATAATAACAGGCGCATTGTTGATCTGATGAACAGGAAGTACTGTTGCACTTGCGTAATAGGTTGCCGCATGTGAGAATACAATATCAACATTATTCTTATTGAAAAATTCACCTGCTTCGCGTCCTTTTTCCTCTGTATCTACCATTCCGAAATTGAACACTTCGCCCCATTCGCTGAGTCTTTTCTCAATAAATCTGTTATACCCCATGAGGCAGTCATACAATCCTTCAAACTGTCCCCAATATGTATTTAATCCCGCACTGTAAAGTCCGATGCGTGCTTTTTTCGGTGGTTTGATTTTTGTCAATCCGCTCATTTCGCATACTCCTTATATAAATATCTTGTTCTCAATTTATCTTGTTTCTTTTCGTTTACATGCTTATTATAAGCTGATATAATCTAAACTACATTAGTTTATATTGGCGCAAAATATCAATATCTTGCTACATAATTGAAGGAGTTTTTATGCAAAATATATCGACTCATAAATATATGGAAAAGCTGGATCTGACTTGGAGTGATGATTCGATTCGTTTTATTAATACAGCTACGCCCAGAGCGCGTCAGACTTTTTTCTATGTGCAGGAAGCAGGGGATTTCTGTACTTCCTCCCCCTATTTCACTGAAAGAGAAAACCTGAACAGTTTCCTTATCATCTACACACTTCGTGGTAAGGGATTACTGAAATATCACGGGAGTCAGTATTCTCTGCATCCGGGAACCACCGCATACATAAACTGTATGGAACACCATCACTATGAATGTCTGCAAAAACAGAACTGGGAATTTCTGTGGCTTCATTTTAATGGTCCCTCAGCACTCGGCTATTATGAAGAATTTATGCGGAGTAATTTTCATATTCTGGATTCTCTTGATCCGTTTTTTATGGAAAGTACCATGCGCAGAATTCTTTCTATTACACAGCGAAAAGATATTCATTCAGAAATACTCTCGTCATGTCTAATCATTAATATACTGACGCGTATTCTGATTGAAAATGACACTGAAAATCTCAGTCTGGGATTTATGCCTACATACCTGAAAACAGTTTTAAAGGCAATCGATCAGCATTTTCAGGAGCCCTTATCCCTTGAGTCGCTCGCCATCGCAGCAGGTGTCAGCAAATATCACCTTGCCCGCGAATTCAAAAAATACATCGGTATGCCACCTAATGAATATCTGATTGTCACCCGGCTGAATCACTCCAAAACACTTTTAAAATATGAAGACCTAACGATCGAAGAAATTGCATATTCCTGTGGGTTTCATCAGGTAAGTCATTACATTAATCTCTTCAAAAAGCACGAAGGATGTACTCCTTTAAAATTCCGCAGGGAATGGCACAGTAACGAAGCTGTCAAACCATCCGATGCACAGTAAAAAGTCCCCAGACACCATCAATATGTATCCAGGGAACTTTTCTTTTTACCAGAACTAATTGCACTATTTAAAACAATTTTTGACAACCGTGAAATACCATAATAAAAAAACAACCTCCCGGATATACTAATCTTCAAGACTTTTTTAAGTCTGAATTTGTATACCATGGAGGTTATTTATGTCAAAAAATTCTTCTACAAAACCAAAGACTCCTACGAACCAGGAGGTCATTGATTCTTATGATTTTCTCTCAAATGCAGCATCTACCCAGGACTGTACTGGGCTGATTCCGTCAGGCCCGGTAAATGAGGATGAGCTGGAATCCTATGAAGCGCTATATCATTATCAGCCACCCCAAATCAAAGATACTTACCCAAATGATAAATGAATCCCAGCAGCTCTCCCCGCTTATAAAATAACAGGAGAAAAGGCAATATGCCCTTTCTCCTATGCTTTTCGTATAGGCTGTATTACCAATACATTTTCATATATTTCTCAGCAACAGAAAAAAGCAATCCATCACTCTTTTGTTGATACAGAAAGAAATACCGTGCCCACAACAAGCACAAAGCCAATCAGTTCAACCACGGTAAATCTTGTTCCCAGAACCAATGCGGAAAGAATCGTTGCCGATGTAGGTTCCAGACAGCCAAGCAGTGTAGATTTCACCGGACCTATATATTTCACACTCTCAAGAAACACAGAAAAACCAACTGCTGTGCCAATAATAACAATAACTGCAATGATGATCCAGGCTGGAAGCTCCAGATTTGTCGGGAAAATCCACGCCCTGGTCAAGAAAAAAAGTACACTTCCACCAATCAACATTCCCCATCCTGTAATCGTGAGATTTCCCCAGGATGCAATAATCGGCCGGGACAAGAGTGTATAAATAACTACACCAATAGCAGCCAAGATTCCAAAGATCAGCCCTTTCGCTGAAATATCCATACTCACTGGATTTCCCTTGGTTGCGATCAGATATGTACCGGATACTGCCAGAATAATTGCCGCTATTTGTATCCTGCTCATCCGTTTCCTATTCCAGACTGCCATCACAATCGCCATTAAAACCACATTCAGACTCTGAAGAACAGTAGCCGTAGCAGAATTTGAATATTTGATCACGGCAAGGAATGTATACTGACACAGAAGAAGGCCAGCAAGCTTTCATTAAAGTCACCTCTGTTTGTTGATAATATATTGATATTTACTTCTTATTTATATACCTGTATTTGCATATTTTTGTAACAATATTGCTCAATACATTCCGGATTGATAAATGAGGACGAATTGGAATCCCATTTGAATCTATCAATGTTTCACAGAATTATATTCTCCCGGATTGCATCCAAATCGCTTACGAAATGCACTGGCAAAACGGCTTGGATTACTGAATCCCACCATTTCTGTGATCTGTGTCATAGAATACTGTCCACTCTGCACTAGCGAAAAGCTTTTGTTGACACGGTATTCTTCCAGATATCCGGTGATAGTTTTGCCTGTCATTTTTTTGAAAAGGCGGCAGCAGACTTCTCTTGACAAATGCACCTGATCTGCCAGGTCCTGAAGAGAAATTACTTCTGTAAAATGCATATTAAGATAATTCAGCATTTTTTCCAGACGTTCCAGTTCCTGCAGATTTGCCGGGACGAATTTCGTCAATTCCTGTCTGTGCCCATAAAGGATCATAGCAAATGCTTCACACAGAAGTCCCTTGATCTTTAATTCATAGCAGAATCGTTTCCGGTCAAAAGCTTCTTCTACCTGGTTTAATTTCTGCAGAATTTCTTTTCCATTTTCATCAAATCCAGTCAAATGAATACAGGGTATCGCTGAATTTTGCAGAAATGGTTGAAAACATTTTCGCTCAACATCACTTCCAAAATCGCCATACAGAAAGTCTGGTCTTACAAGTATCGTACTGTAACGTACATGTTCATTTCCAGGTGAACTGCAGCTGTGCGGTACATTTCGATTCAGCAGAAATCCCTCTCCCGTTCTGACCCTGTAGCTTTTCTGGTATACCTGAAAGACGGCCTCTCCTTCCCTTATAAGGTTGATTTCGAGATCATTATGCCAGTGAATCGGCACATTTTTGCCCTCAAATGACCAGAGATCATCGTGGTTCACTGTCATCGGAAAAGTTTCTGTTCCATGCTTTTCAAGTTCTCTTCTTGCACTGTCTACCAGGATTGTTCTTTTTGCCATTTTACCCTCTCCAGTTTTTATCTGCTTTCATGTCAAAAAATGTTCTTTATTATCATAAATAAATTTGCTGATCTGGTCAATATCTGTATCATAAACAGCAATACCAGAATCGCATTTTACTATCAGTTTCTCTATAATTGGGCGTGCAGTAAAAAACACGCAATAATTCTAAGGAGAATGTTCTTATGTCCAGACCGAAATCAAAAGAAATGGATCTCACTGTCGGAAATCCATTCTGGTCACTGTTAAAATTTGCAATTCCGGTTATTCTCGGAAATCTTTTTCAGCTTTTTTATACACTTGCTGACTCTGTGATCGTCGGCAAAACGCTTGGTGCTGATTCCCTTGCAGCAGTCGGTGCCACCAGTATCATTATCTATTTTGTCTTTTGCTTTATCAATGGTTTTACCGGTGGATTCGGTATCTGCCTTGGCCAACGGTGTGGTGCAAAGGACGAAAAAGGCATGCGCAAAAGTGTTGCTGTATCCACACTGCTCAGTATTATTTTTACCATAGTCCTGACTCTGATCTGCTGCCTGCTGGCTCACCAGATTCTCAGGTGGATGCAGATTCCGGAGGATATTTCCGGCGAAGCTTACGATTACATGTTTGTCGTTCTTCTCGGAACGGGCGCAACTGTTTTTTATAATATGATCTCCAATATGCTTCGTGCGCTGGGCGACAGTAAAACACCGCTTTATTTTCTGGTGTTTTCTTCTGTTTTGAATATCTTTCTGGATATCCTGTTTATTGTACCATTCCATATGGGTGTTGCCGGTGCTGCCTGGGCTACGATTCTTTCCCAGTTTCTTTCTGCACTGTTCAGTCTGCTCGTCGGTCTGAAAAACTTCCCGGTACTGCATTTACGCCGCGAAGATTTTCATGACATCAGCGGAACCATCAGCCTGCATCTGAAAACAGGCTTTCCTATGGGATTTCAGATGTCTGTCATGTGCATCGGGCAGCTTGCCATGCAGACAGTTGTGAATTCTCTTGGTACTGCTGCAGTTGCCGGATATACAGCAGCTTCCAAAGCCGATCAGCTTTCTGTCCTTGTGAATAATGCTATGATGACTGCAATTTCCAACTATGTTGCCCAGAATTTCGGTGCAGGCAAAAGAGAACGGATCCGTCAGGGTGTACGGGCATGTCTGATTCAAACAGAAACTTTTAATCTGATCATGTGTATCGGTATCCTGCTTCTTCGCCACCCGATCGTGCAGATGTTCCTGTCCGATCCGACAAAGGAAATTTACCATTATTCCGATATGTATCTGACCATCGTTGCACCGTTTTACTTTATCCTCGGTCTTCTTGCCGTTTATCGTACTTCCATCCAGAGTATGCAGAACGGACGTGCACCTTTTGCAGCCTGCATGATAGAACTTGTTATGCGTATTGCTGCTACCGTAGGACTTTCCGGTATGATCGGATACACTTCCGTCTGCATTGCCAGCCCTCTTGCCTGGATCGGAGCCTGCTCCCTGCTGATCCCGGTTTACTACAAAATGATGCGTAGAATTTAACCTGCTATTTTTCAGCTGCCTCCCTGGCATATTTTGTTGTTACAAGATCCTCATAAGATACACGTTCACTCAGTTCACCAGAATCTTCCAGAATGTCTTCCAGAAGTTCGAAGCTTTCTTTTTCAAAGATAAGATTAGATTTCCAGGTGTCCTGGTCATAGTAACGCTTTACAATAGCCGTGACTGTATCGAGGTCAGTTTCTGCAAACTGCGGAGCAATGACTTCTGCAATCTCTTCCGGCGTATGACTCTGGACGTATTCCATTCCTTTCTGAAGAGCATTTGTAAATTTCTGGATGATTTCCGGATTTTTTTCCATGTAGCTGGTCTTTGCACTATAGGAAGTATATGGAACATAACCGGAATCTACGCCAAGTGAAGCAACAACATATCCGGCTCCTTCTTTTTCCAGAGCTGTCGCGGATGGCTCAAACTCTACTGTAAAATCTGCAGAAGTATCGCCTGTAAAAGCCGCCGCTGTATAACCAAAATCAATGCTCTGGTCAATCGTCAGATCTTTCTGCGGATCCAGTCCGTTTTTACGGAGAATATATTCAAAAACCATTTCCGGCATGCCACCTTTACGCCCGCCAAGAACTTTCTTATCTTTCAGATCTTCCCATTTAAAATCCGGCATTTCTTCTCTTGCTACAAGAAAATTCCCGGCTCGCTGAGTAAGCTGTGCAAAGTTTACAACAGGATCCATAGCTCCCTCCTGATAGGCATAGACAGATGCTTCCGCTCCCATAAATCCGATATCTGCCTCACCGGATATTACAGCCGTCATTGTCTTATCTGCTCCAAAACCAGTCACAAGTGTCAGATCCAACCCCTCATCTTTAAAATATCCTTCTTCGATTGCCACATACTGTGGTGCATAAAAGATGGAATGGGCTACTTCATTTAGTGTAACCTTGGTCAGTTTCCCATCTGTACCATCCTTCTTTGCAGCAAACACTCCCATTGGCAGTGCAGTCACCGCCAGAACAACTGCTGCCGCCAGTGAGATCCATTTTTTATTTTTCATGCAGATACTCCTTTACAGACTTCTTCTGTTAGAGTATGCAGAAAATAGAAGATTGTGAAGGCATTCATAATTTGTTATAATTTTCTGAAAGAATCACAGCTCACCATCTATCAGAAGAATTTCGAAAATAATATTACTCAGACAAAGGGGCACTTATATGGAAAAAAATCTTACAGACAATTACGAAAAACAGATATATATCGGAAGAGACTTGTTTTTGAAATATGATCAGGATATGCTGATAAAGAAATATAAATTAAAAAATGACCACACACATCTGTACCTGAATTATATCGGAACAGAATATCGGGTCAGCCGCTCAGATGGTTCCATCGAATATATGGCCGAAGGCATCTGGAAACTCTGCAAAGAATATACAATTGTTATGACGATCTACGACCTGCTCTGCTACTCAGAAGATAAACCGCTTCCTCCGCTTACAGGACAATGGCAGCCTGTAACCAGATTTATTCCCACCGGAAGCAGCCCGTCCGGAGATGTGTTTACCCCTAAATATGAAGCAGCATTCTCCGGCAAAGTAAATGCCGTCAGCCAGGCTTGTCTCTGTCTAGGAGGGGAATTACAGAAACGCCTGGCCGGGGCTGATCTGACTTTTGAAATGCCTGTTATGGGAGATTTCTCTGTGCTGTTCCAGTTCTGGGACGCTGATGAGGAATTCCCTGCAAAAATCTTATTGTTGTGGGATAAGGTATCCTTATCGTATCTTCATTTTGAGACGACCTTTTATCTCCAGGGAGATTTACTGGAAGCGATATTGCAGAAAATCAATGCTTAATCTTCCCGTAATATCCCTGATAAACCGTTGCCTCTATTGATCTATATCATCCAGTGTCATCTCACAATTGAATACTTCTATATGATGACGCACATTCGCATAAGTGCCCTGTACCATCATCGTTCCCATAAAGTGCCAATGGAGAATGTTTCAGTCTTACTTCCGCAATCTGTAATATGATCGGTGTATCCAGTTCTTCGGCTGCCTGGATTGCCCCTTTTACCATCTCCATATTTCCTACACTGAATGCGCCTACACCTCTTCGGTTACTCCTCGCATGCTCCAGCAATTTCTTCATCGTTACTAATGCCATCGTTCTGCTCCTTTCCAGTCACTTTCGTATGTTTCAGGTTATGTCCTAATATTGTAAGACAGATCAGTGCTATGACTGCAAACACTACGCCTGTTACAATACTACATGCATTCCATATCCTTTTCCTGTGATAAATCCTGATAATGCCGGGGCCCCACAGGTTGCTATCACTATCCCAAGCATGACAAATCCGTAATTTTCTCCTGTATGTTCGATTCCGAATAACGAACCTGTAAAGGAGGGAAAACTGCCCATGATACCATCATAGCAGCCATACATCAGGATGATCGCTGCTGTTACTGTATAAGTAAGCACATCAAAGCACGCAAAGCGTAGCAAGTCCCTCAAAGATTGAGGGATTCAGGGAGTTTGAAGCGGACTTGTCCGCTTTGTTCTTTCAGGTTAATATAATGGCAGCAACTGTTTACCAACCTTGCCATGTTTCGACAAAAGCTATATAATAGAAATTACCTGTATCAAATCATAATTTCAGGAGGTAACAGCATGAAATTCAATCCATTCTGTATGTGCTGTGCTGTCAGCAAACAGGAACAGAATATCCGTTCCTTTCAGAACATGGACAAAAAGGTAGAATATATGAAGAAAGTCATGGACCGTATGGCAAATATTGCAGAAGAAGACTGTGCCCCCAGCGTTTCTGTCGAATTAAAAAAAATGTTCCGTGATTTCTGGGAACAGCCTATGGAAGACTATACTTCTGTCAAAAAAAAATACAATCAGCTTATGCTGGATATGGAAGCTTCTCTTGAAGAGACCATCCGGAATTCTGAAGATCCGCTGGAAACTGCACTTCTTTATGCCCGTATTGGCAACTATATTGATTTTGCAGCTCTGTCAAATGTAAATTCCGATACAGTTTTGTCTCTTCTCAAAGAAGACAATAAAGAACCTCTTAATGCACAGGAATACCTGCATTTTCGAAAGGACTTAAGCGCAGCCTCCCGCCTTGTCTATCTGACTGATAACTGCGGAGAAATCGTTCTTGACAAACTGGTTATCATACTTCTTAAAGAACTCTGTCCGGAACTCGATATCACCGTAATCGTCAGAGGTTTTCCTGTTATCAATGATGCGACAATGGAAGATGCACAGGATATAGGTCTTGCCGAACTGACCACAGTAATCGGAAATGGAAGCGAAGTCGGCGGCACCTGGCTTCCCCATATCAGCAGCGAAGCCCGTGAGGCACTTGAATCTGCTGATCTGATCATTGCCAAAGGACAGGGCAACTACGAAACGCTTCATGATTGTGGACTCAATATTTACTACCTGTTCCTGTGTAAATGTAAATGGTTCCAGTATCAGTTTAACGCAAAACCTCTGCAGGGTATGTTCATAAACGAGCGCCGTATTTGACAGTTTGACCAAGCTTCCCGGGCTTTTCGTCAATCTGTCAAGAAACCCCTGAAATATTTGTAGGATTCTTCTCTTTATTCTCCGACACAAATTCAGTATACTGATAACAGTTCAAAACAAGAGCAAAAAACTTACATAATATTTTGGAGGGAAAAATAATGGCAAGTTTATCTTTACAACACATTAATAAGACATATCCTAACGGTTTCGAGGCCGTTAAAGATTTTAACCTTGAGATTGAAGACAAAGAATTCATCATTTTCGTAGGACCTTCCGGATGTGGTAAATCTACTACACTTCGTATGGTAGCCGGACTGGAAGAAATCACCAGCGGTACCTTAAAGATTGGCGATAAAGTTATGAACGATGTAGAGCCAAAAGACCGTGATATCGCAATGGTATTCCAGAACTACGCTCTGTATCCTCATATGA
>ERZ1673702.1702-NODE-1702-length-21995-cov-6.079763_pt1 | contig 21995 bp, 19 predicted proteins | sample MGYA00580232_ERZ1673702 | MGnify/ENA primary metagenome ERZ1673702 (study PRJEB41218, sample SAMN15661792) | gut metagenome | host: Homo sapiens | place: Canada: London | collected 2015-08-20/2019-03-30 | study: EMG produced TPA metagenomics assembly of... | reverse complement strand
ATTTTCTTAAAGAGAGTTTTATACTTTACCTATTTCTATTCTTGCGCATATCCGCTGTACGCTTTTCCAGGGCTTGCAAAAATGGGTAAAATTTGCATTCAAACCAATCAGGTATTAAATACTTGGTTTTTCTAAATTGATAAATCATTGTTTGTAAGATATAAATTTTGTTTTGTAATTCTCTTTCGGACATAACAGCTATATTAGAGTTTATCTCTTTTGCCAATCTATCGAGTTCAATAAGCTCCTTATTATCATGTTTAATCTTTTTATAACTCGATAATCCGTAAGATAATAACGGGATGGCACTAACTAATATAGAAAGAAGTTTAAGAATAGAACTTTTGTTGACGATTAAATTGATAAAGAAAGAAATAAAGATTAAACTAATAATACTGAGTAAGAAGTAGCAATAGCGTTTTGCTAGGGGAAGGAGATAGTAGGGGAAAAAATGTAAACGGAGGATTGCGAAAGAGTGAATTTATAAATTAAATACAAAATAAAAAGGTGCAAAGTTTTCTTAAAACGACAAATTAGGCAAAAAAAACAGCAGAATACGTCAAAAATATTGTTTCCTCTTGTATTTTTATGGTATAATACAGACCCTTAGGAGTATTATAGATTAAATTGATTAGCGGAAAACGGAGGAAAATAAAATGAAACTGATCACGTTTGCGGTCCCCTGTTATAATTCCGAAAATTACATGTGTCAATGTATAGATAGCCTTTTGACAGGTGGCGAAGATGTGGAAATCATTATCGTGAACGACGGTTCGTCGGACGGTACGGCAGGAATTGCGGACAAATATGCGGAACAGTACCCTTCTATTGTCAGAGCGGTACATAAAGAGAACGGCGGACACGGTTCGGGCGTCAATAAGGGACTGGAAGCTGCTTCGGGTTTATATTATAAAGTAGTAGATTCGGACGATTGGCTCGACGGGGATGCATTGAGGGTACTATTGGAAACGATAAGAAAGCATCTGAGGGAAAAGCGCCTTCCCGATTTATATTTAACGAATTTTGTATATGAAAAAGTCTATAACGGAACGAGATTTGTCAGGAGTTTCAAAGGAAATTTTCCGAAGAAGGAAATTTTCGGATGGGAGCAGGTAAAGAGATTTCGCACGTCGTCTGTACTTTTGATGCATTCGCTCGTATATCGGACGGATAAGTTGCGGGCAAGCAATACTGTATTGCCCGAGCATACTTTTTATGTGGACAATATTTTTGCCTATAAGCCCTTGCCTTATATGGAAAAACTTTGTTATCTGGACATTGATTTATATCGATATTTTATCGGCAGAGCCGATCAGTCGGTGAGCGAAGAAAATATTGTCAGGCGTTATGAACAGCAGATCCGCGTGATGAAGGAAATGATTTGTGCATATCGGTATGAAGGGATCAGGTGTTTCCCGAAAGGACTCAAGCGGTACATGCTGCACGACCTCGCCGTAGCGATGACTTTGACGATCATGTTCACGACGGGAGGAAAAAACGAGCCTGCCAAGCGAAAGGCCGCTTTGAAAGCATTATGGCGTTTCATTAAGACAAAGGATAGAAAATTATATCGTTATCTCAAGTATAATACATATCCCGCTATCGTGGATTGGATGCCCTTCCGAATGCAGGGGAAAGCAACTTTGCTCGGTTATAAATTTTTCCGCGCAAAACTTAAATGCAGTTGATCCGAAAGAAAAGACAAAAAATTCAAACAGCCCTCCAAAAGTCTATTTGACTTTTGGAGGGCTGGCGTTTTATCCTTCGCTGCACGGATTTTTGAGCAGATGCATAATAATGAATACAACACAAAAGAGGTATACCGATTATGTCTTATCGTCTGTTTCGCGGATTTCCGCCTTGTTTTTTTTCCTGCTTTGAACCCTGCATGTTCGGTTCGGATTTTTCCGATTCCGAACCTCTGAATTTTACAACTCCGCGTTGTTTTTATCCCTGCGCCCGTCCTTGTCCCCCTTGTCCGAAGCTCTGCCCTTCCCGTCCCTGTGTCTGCGGCGGGAAGGAGAACGGCGGAAATTCCGATGGGGAAAACGGTGGTCGTTGTCCCGTCCCCGCCCGTCCGACAGTGATTTTTCCCTCATCGGATTCGACACTTTCCTTTAATCGTTTAACTGCCGTGGGCAGGGGAGAGGCGGGCGACCGAATTACGGTTTGTATAGACGGAAGGTGCGGAATAACCTCAGTCGATATTTTCGGCTTTTGGCGCTATACAGTTCCCTATGAACTTTTGGTAGGAAACCATTCTATAACGGTGAGTGCCAAGAATTGGTGCGGCTCTGTTTCGTCCGCCTCGTCGTCGTACTTTACAATAGGGGAAGACGCGGCAACCTTGGTTATTACAGATCTAAAAATGGGTTCGGTTTACCGTACGATAGATGCCGCCTTTCGGATTGGGCGCAATTCCCGAAGTATGACCGTCTATTACGTCCTGCTCGCTCCTTCTTCTCCTCCGCCGACGGCCGACCAAATCATCGGGTATTCCGATGAGCCTTCTTTGACGAACGGAGCAGCCGCCCGCGGTCGTTTCTCCGTACCCGCAGGCGGGACGGAAATCAAAAAGAGCCTTCGCGGTCGGGAAGTGGATTCGCCGCTCGCTTTGGAAACGGGAGTTGTGGACGGGTATCCCTATGTCTTGTATGCCGTGGGAGTCGTGGACGGGATAGGTACGAGAACAAACGTCGCGTCCTATACCGATTCCGCAGTGGGAATGCCCTTTGAATCGGGCGAAGGCACGGCGGGAAATCCCTTTATTATCCGCAGTTATTCCGCCTCCGAGCTTTCGGACTATCCCGACCAGATCGCGGGACATCCCATCAACCGCACAGGAACGAACGAGCCTGCTCGTCAGCTCGATAATATCCAAGGCATGGCGGAGATGAATTCCGCCGATCCGTCGCGAGGCCTTCAAGGAACGCTCGCGGCCGAATATCTTCTCGGTTCCGATATCGATCTCTCCGAATATGCCGCGGCATATCATAATCAGGGCTGGCGTCCCATAGGAACGGTGGAACGCGACACGATTTATCGCTTTACGGGCACCTTTGACGGGGGCGGACATACGATTTCCAACATGACACAGGCTCTCGATTCTTCCGTACAGACGGCGAAATACAGCGGACTTTTCGGATATGCGGAAAGGGCGAGTATCAAAAATCTGACTTTGCGCGCGGTTCGTTCCTCGCCCGCAATCTCCGGACCCGTGAGTGTGGGCGGCTTGGCGGGAGCGCTCTATATTCCTTCGCTTTCCAATGTAACGGTTTCGGATGCGGTCTTTAATTTTGATTTCGGAGGCAGCGGAGCGCAGAACGTCTTTGCCGGCGGAATCTCGGGAGAACTCAACGGCGGAACTTTGGAAAATGTTCAAGCGTCGGATATCTCCTTTGACGATAAAAACGGAGCGACAGACTATTCCGGCGGAGAATACGGCTATGTGTCCAATGCCGCCGCGCCCCTGTCCTTTGTCGATGCGACGGTGAGCAACATCCGCCATCTCGGTTACGGCGGTGTTCCCGGATTGGTTTTCGGGGGATTGGCCGGATTGATTTACCTTCTCGACACGGAAAAAACGATGACGATGCGGAGCGTTTCCGCCTCCGACGTGACGGCGGACATTGAAAATATGAACGCGGGCGGTGTAATCGGCAGACTTTTCCAATATGCCCAGACGGAAATTTCGGATATTGCGGCTTCGGGAATTGAACTCACATCGTCCGCGTCCGGTTTTTCCTATATCGGAGGCATAGCGGGCGACATTTACAGTTATGCAAAACTCGATTTCGGTGGAGCGGAGATTTCCTCATCGACATTGAGTGCCTATTCGGGCGTCGGCGGTGCGCTTGGACATCTGAGGATTTTTGAGGGAGCCTATATAGAAATACACGACGTTTCCGTGACGGAAACGGAGGTGACGGCAAACAACAGCTATGCCGGCGGTCTGATCGGTGCCGTGTCCCGTTCGGGAGATTCCTATCTGCGAATTTTTTCTTCTCGAGTTTCCGCCACGGCTAAAATCGACAGTCCCAATCAAGCGGGCGGTTTGGTGGGCGATCTCTTTCATACGTCCATCAGTTCTTACGCATTTATCGACGGCTGCCGCAGCGAAGCGGAGGTGGACGGTTCGTCCGTGGGCAGGTATGCGGGCGGACTCGTCGGCTTTGGAAATTACGTCGCCGTAAAGGATTGTACGGCCGCTTGTAACGTTGTGGGAACGAGGGAAGAATTTTCCGTCGGAGGACTTTTCGGGGAAGGATCGGGCGTCTATCTCGTTAACTGCCACTATGAAGGCGCGGTTTCCGGATATACCCGCGTCGGCGGACTCATCGGAACGGCGCACGGTTTGAATATCGGGACCTCAGCCTATCCCGCTCCGTTTGCGGTGAAAGATAACGTCGTCGAGCTGTGTTCAGCAAAGGGCTCGATAAATGCTCTCGGTGTCGGTCAGTTTATCGGCGGACTTGCGGGGGAAGCCAAGGATATCCTGTTCGATCGCTGTTATTCCAAAACGGAAATCGCGGCCGCAGGTTCTTCCTATGTCGGCGGATTGACGGGGATTCGGGAAAATAATGAATACAACACCCTGACGTTGGCCGTCGATTGCTACTATTCGGGGAATATTACGAACGCGGCCGAATATGTCGGCGGGAGTGCAGGAAGTTCCGAAGAGACGCTTCAACGCCTGTTCGCCTACGGAACGATCGCGGGTACCTCTTACGTCGCAGGGATTCTCGGCGAACAGAGGAACGCCGCTAAACCGACGGAAAACTGCTTCGCGCTGCAAACTTCCGTCGCGGCGTCCGCTTCTCCCGCGGGGCGCGTGGCCAATCCCGACGGCGGAAATTATTCCGACAATTATGCCTTGCAGACCATGTCCTTAACGGAAAACGGCACAGCGAGAGCCCCCGTCGTAAACGTCGACGGCCGCGACGGCGGCGATGTCACCGCGGCGTCTCTTTCTTCCGTCATGCAGGCGGGCGGCTTTACTTCCTCGGTTTGGGATTTTTCTTCCGTCGCTTCCTTGGGGTATCCTACTCTTATAGATAATCCCGAATAGACATGTTTTCAAATTGCTATGGAAACTGCTTTACCTTTGATGCCGTTAGAGGTGACTGAATAAAAAAACGGGCCTAAAAGGCCCGTTTTTTATGAGGAATATATAGTCTCATTTTTATTTTCAACAGTTTTTGTTTGTTTCCGCTTTCCACGTATCGGATAAATCAGGCAGCGGTATTTTTTGCCGTTATCGGATAATGCCTAAGGCCTCTCCTATTTTTCCGCCGTTGAGGATATATCTTTTCATGTTTCTCTGTAAAGAGGTGTTTTCGGGAAATTTTTCGGGCGGTAAAGCCGTCGTTTTATATACCCATAATTTATAGCTGTCGGCATTTTCGTTTACTTCGAGAATTTCAAAGCGCCGCCGAAATTGTATGATTTTAGAATTTTCGGGTAGTAATTTTTCGAGCGCGGGGGAGAGCAGCCAAGAATAACAGGCAAATTTCGCGCCCGCATATTCGGGGTAATGCGAATCGAAAAATTCTTTCGCAAAAGAGAGGGAAGTTGTTATTTTTTCCGGCGAAAGATCCGCATCTGAAGGAATATGGATGGAGAGCAATTTTTTGCCTTCCCATTCTCCCGATTCATATTCCAGCTCGCCCAAGCGAAAAAGGCATAGAGAGAGCTCCCGTCCTACCCAAAAATCGCGGTCGAAACCATACGAGCCGAGCGCGGCTTTATGTTCTCGCACGAATCGGGAAAAACATTTCATCGTATCGACGAAAATTTTATCATCGATATGATTTTTCTCGTAAAGCATGCGGGTTTTCAGCGCCGCCGAAAGCAGGAGCTTCAACTTTTTCAGTCCCCGCTCGTCGTCGGGAAAGAGTTTTGGCAGTTTTTCCGTCGCGGCTTTATATCCGAATCTGTCACAAAAAGCGGCGAGCAGCTCGTTTTCTTCGTTTTCTGACAGGCCAAGGACGACGCCTTTAAGAAGTTCGTTCACTTCTTCGGGCATATCGATGTCGTTGCATAATTTTTCTAAACTAACCAAAGCTCTTCTTTCCTTAAATTTTTATTTTCAGGTATATTATAACACGAAGGGGAAGGAAAGTCAATATTTTCTCTTTTGCACTTCCAAAGAGGCCGCTCCCCGAAAGGAAAGCGGCCTCTTTGAAAAATAAGAACCTTTTTATGGATGAGCGATGTTTTTTATGCGTCTTTTCCGCATAATATTCTTTCTTCTATTATATAATAACTAACAGTTAGAAGTCAAGTATTTTCTAACTGTTGGTTATATAATTTTTAATATGGTAGAAGAAATCAAGACCCGATTAAGGGAAGAAATCAGAAGGAGCGGTCTGACGACGGTGGAGCTTGCGCGGCGCGTAGGGGTGACGCCGGAGATGATCACGCAATATTGCACGACGAAGAAACTGCCGAGGTTGGATACATTTGCGAAACTTTGTCAGGAATTGGACGTATCGGCGGATTATATTCTCGGACTTCCGGAATAAAAAAACGGCCCTTGCGGCCGTTTTTTCGTTTATAGGCTTTCCGGACGAATACATTCGCCGGTGGAGCAGCTCTGGAAAATGACGAAGAAGCCTTCTTTGTCCGTGAAAGCGGAGGAAGGGACGAAAGTGCAGATTTCCGCGATTTCTTCGGGCGGGGAGTCCTTATTTTCCGCGGGCAGGGCATAGCAGATATATTTTGCCTTCAAATCGTCGTAAATGACGCCCACGAGATATTGAGGCTTTGCTTCGTCGCCCTGTATGCGCACCCATTCCGAATAGGCGAAGATATTTTTCAGGCTCTCGTCCTTAGGGTATTTTGCAAAGAGAGCGTCGATTTCTCCCTTGACGGCGAGATAGTATCCGTCGGAGTCCGTTTCAAACGGATTGCGTATATTCTCAGCATTTCCATTCTTTGCAGAGTCCTGCCGCTCTTCCTCTGTTTGTTGCGGATTTCCGCTTTCAGCGTGTGCATATGTACGAGATTCTTCATTCTCGAAGCGTTCATGTTCTTCCTCCTTGCGATAGTAATTTTCCGTAGCGACGGTTTCATCGTCGTATTTTTCCGCCGAATGTACGTGCGTTTCGGGCGCAGTACGTTGAGGAACGTCCTCCTCGTTCGGCGTATAAGGACTTTGCGGCGTTTCCTCGGCGGGGCGCGGGGGCTGGGGGCGTTCGCGCTTATCCTCGTCCGCGGCGTCGGGGGAGGGCGTTTCGCTTTCGGGGCGGAAGAAATTGTCTGCGGAGAAAGCCGTCTCTTTGCCTCCTTTGGGTGCGGAATTTTTGACCAGTGTGCGCCAATCGTAGACGTTATCCCCGTTCACGCCGTAAGCGATGGGGATAATGCCGTTTTTGACGAAGCAGATGACGCCGCAAAAGCCTTCTTCCGCGTTGAGTTCGGAGACGATATTAAATAGGCTTTTTCCGCGCAAGGGGAGCATTTCCGTTCTGCCTTTGCGATCGGATAAGAGGCAGTAATACTCTCCCGAAGAGAGGGGTGCGAAATTGATGACGGAGACTTCGACGGAGAGATTTTTTCCGTACTGTTCTATTTTGATGAGCCCCGAAAGAGTCTTTCCGTCGCCCGAAAATCCTTGCCTGACCTGTCTTAAAATACACATTTTTTTGATGAAATTCATAACGTCGCTCCCGAAAAGCAAATTTCTCTTCTATTATATATGCCTCTGCCGAGCATTTTTTGCATTTTTTTGGCGAAATTCGGATAATTTTTCCGAAAAAATTTTTTCATCTTTTTCCATTATAATTTTTTTGTCTTTTCTTCTCGGAATAGAAAGTAATGGTTGACATGGAAAATCAAAGCATGGTATAATGAAAAAGTCCGACGGAAATAAATTTGTCGGTACAGGGAGGAAATATGGCGCAGGAAAGTCTGGAAATTGCCCTCATCAAGTATAATCGAAAAACATGGTGCAAGAGCGCTCTGCTCGGTTTTTTTATCGGATTAGCGGTCATTGTTCCGGGAATCAGCGGCTCGACCGTAGCGATCATCTTTAAGCTGTACGATCAATTTCTCTATGCCGTGGGAAATCTGTTCAAGCAGTTCAAAAAGTGTTTCTTGTTTCTTTTACCTATCGGTATAGGAATGGTTTTGGGTGTGCTTCTCGGCTTTTTTACCGTGGAGAAGCTGCTGGCGATTCTTCCGTTTGCCGTGGTCGGGCTGTTTGCCGGTCTCATGAGCGGCGCTTTCCCCGCCGTCAAAGACGAATTGAAGGGTGCGGAAATGAACGGAAAACGCATTTCGCTGCTCGTTTTGGGCGTGCTCATTCCCATCGCCATCGGCGTGATTTCCGTGGCTCTCGAAGCGGGGGGCGGCGGTACGAGCGCCAATGCCTTTGCGTCTATCGAGTGGTGGCAAATACTCGTCTGTATTCCCGTCGGGTATGTCGTGGGCATTACACAGGTCGTTCCTGGCCTCAGCGCCACGGCCGTCCTTATGGCTATCGGATGGTTTACCTCCCTCGTGGACAGCGTCAGCCTTACGTTCTGGCAGTCGAATCCCATGATTTTTGCCGTTTATGCCGCTTTGGTCATCGGATTTCTTGCGGGGCTTTTCACCTTTTCTAAATTTCTCACGTATGTGTTCGGAAGGGCCCGCCATACCGCGTATTCCTTGATTGTCGGCCTGTCGCTCGGCTCTATCGTGGCCATGTTCTATAACCCCGATACGTTCGCGGTGTATGCATCGTGGGCGGAAAACGGCGTTAAAGTGACGGATATCGTCCTCGGTGTCGTATTGTTTGCTATCGGTGCCGTAGGCTCATACCTGCTCGTGCGTTATCAGAGAAAAAAGGACGCGGAAGCGGCCGCAGCAGCAGCGGAAAAAACGATTGAGCCGGAAAATGGAAACGAAAATTCGGCAGCCGTTTCCGAAACGGAAGGCTCGTCCGAGGCTTCCGAAACCGATTCTTCCGAAAAGAAATGAAATTTTTCGGTTCGATTTTCGGGAAATATCGCAAATTTTCGTCGGAGCGGGGCTATTCCTGCGATTGTTGCGGAAGAGAAATCTTTTCTTATCCTTCTCCGCGCCTTTGCGAAGAATGCTCGTCCGCTTTGGAACGGAATTTCCGAGCCTGCGACAAATGCGGGCGAAAGACGGTCGCGGAGGGGCTTTGTCTCGATTGCAAGCGTAAACCGCCCGAATTTTCCTGCGGTTTTTCCCCGTTTTGCTATCGCGGGAAAGCCGCAGAGCTTATCAATCGGATGAAGAACGGCGAACGATGGCTGGCGAATTATTTCGGAGAACAGATGTCGGCGCTTTGGAAACGTTCGGGGCTTTGCGCGGATATTGTCGTATTCGTTCCGATGACCGAGGCAGGGGAGAGAAAACGCGGTTATAATCAGGCGGCGGAGCTCGCGGAAAAAATTTCCGAACAGACGGAAATTCCCGTAAAAAGTGGACTTGCCAAGATACGGGATACTCTTCCGCAGAAAAGGCTGACGAAAGCGGAACGGAGAGAGAACATATCGGGAGCCTATCGCGCGGAAGGGGGCTTTTCGGGAAGAAAGGTCTTGCTCGTGGACGACGTAATGACGACGGGAGCCACGGGCAGCGAATGTGCGAAGGCTTTGAAACGGGCGGGTGCAAGCGACGTATTTTTTCTGACAGCGGCGGCCGCGCCGGAAAGAGCTTAAAAGGAGCAAAAAACAATGAATATCGTAGAACAAATGCTAGAAGGAGCTTTATATCTTCCCGAGGACGGGGAGTTAGTCAAAATGCAGACGGCATGTCTCGAAAAATTATACGACTATAACGCGACTCGTCCTTCCGAGGCGGAAAAGCGTCAAAACCTGTTAAAAGAAATGTTTGCGGAAATCGGGGAAGGGTGTTATATCGAGCCGCCGTTTCATGCGAATTGGGGCGGAAAGCACGTACATTTCGGCAAGCACGTCTATGCCAATTTTAATTTGACCATGGTGGACGATACGCATATTTATGTGGGAGACGGCACTATGTTCGGGCCGAACGTGACAGTCGCTACGGCGGGCCACCCGATTTTGCCCTGTTTGAGGGAAAGGGCGTATCAATATAACGCGCCCGTACATATCGGCAAAAACTGCTGGATCGGCGCGGGAGCCGTTATACTCCCCGGAATCAATATAGGGGATAATTCGGTAATCGGCGCGGGGAGCATCGTCACCAAAGACGTTCCCGCAAACGTTATTGCCGTCGGAAATCCCTGCCGCGTGCTTCGGGAGATCGATGATCGGGATAAAAAATATTACTTCAAGAAAAAGGAAATCGATTGGAAAAAGGTAGCGGAGGAGACGAAGTAAAAGCGGCGTCCTTACGCTCGAAACAAAGAAACGCGCGCAGCTTTATCGCTGCGCGCGTTTCTTTTATTTTTTCGATGAAAACCGCAGAGGAATTACTCAATCGCGATCTTTTTGAGCGCCTTTTCTTCTTCCGTATATTTGGGAACAGTGACCGTTAAAATTCCGTTTTCGTATTTCGCCTTGATGTTTTCATCGCTGATACCGTCTCCGACATAGAAACTTCTCGTCATTCTGCCGAAACTTCTCTCGCGGAATACATATTCCGACTTTTCGCCGCCCTCCGACTCCTCGCTGCGGCGCACCGCTTCGATGGTCAGATACCCGTCTTTCAACGAAATATCGATGTCTTTCTTGTCTACTCCCGGCAAATCCACACTCAACTTGTATTCCTTGTCGTTGCTCTTGACGTCCGTTTTCATGATGTTGTAATTTGTGTCAAACCAACCTCCAAAGGGTTTTAATAAAGAATTCAAAGAATCAGAAGTTAAATATTTCATAATGGTTATCTCCTTTCCGTAATATTTTTTGTGGGGCTCAAAGGAAACCTGCCCTCCGGATTTTTTACCCCTTTTCCGAGGCTTTCGTCCGCGTCTCTTGTTTTCCTTTGAACACTTTATATATAAATCGTTTTTTTACTTTTCAAACATCTTTTCGTAAAATTTTTTTGTTTTTTACGAAAAGTTAAGTATAAAAAACACCCCCCGTCCGCTTGTGAGACGGAAGGGGGCAAAGAAGTACGTTACTTTCTCGATGGAGCGTATTTTCTCATTTACTTAAAATAGTGCGGGGGGGGGGCGATTTTTTCATCTTTATTTGATTTTGTCGGATCGGAATGACCTTCGCCGTAGGAGTAGTACGCATTGAAATACTTTTTCCGATTGCCTTTGAGTTTTTTGGGGTTGACAAAATGGGCATTGACGACGATTCCGAGGATATTCGCCTTTGCAAATCTCAAAGAATCGAGAGAAGTCTTAATGTCGCTCTCATAGGTTTCCATGTGCCTGCAAACGAGCAAGGCTCCGTCCGTGGCGGGAACGAGTGCGAGCGCGTCGGAGACCAATTTAATGGGCGGCGTATCGTAAATAATATAGTTGAATTCTTTTTTGAGCCTTTCAGAGAGTTCCTTCATGGCGCGGCTTTCGAGGAGTTCGTAAGGGCGGGGGGAAGGAGTTCCCTGATAAATGACATAAAGGTTTTCGTTTTCTTTGGAGGGGCGGAGAATCTCCTCAAAGGTGGCCTGCCCGGAGAGATAATCGCTCAGTCCCGGGACGGGCTGTTCCTTAAAGTATTTGGAAATGCGTCCTTTCCGAATATCGGCGTCAATCAGGACTACTTTCACATTGGAGATAGCGAACATAAGAGCCAGATTGACGGTAATCGTCGTTTTTCCCTCCTCGGGATAGTTGGAGGTAAATAATAAGCTGATCGCGCTGCCGTCCTCCTTTTTCGGAAGGGCGACAGAGATGGAGGCTTTGAGGTTGCGAAAGGCTTCGACGACGTTGAAGGGGGTGTTTTCGTCGATGAGATAGGTACCGCGGAGGGAAGCGTTCGTCCGTTCCTCATAGCGCCGTTTTTGTTTATTGCGTCGAAGATTGCTGAAAAAATTATTTAACGATTTCATTTTCTCTCCTCCGTATGCTTAACGTCGTGTCTGTCGTCGGGAATCGTTTCGATCCTCGGAATGACGCCCAAAACGGGCACATTGAATTTGCGGGGGAGTTCTTCATAATCGCGCAGACGAGTATCTGCTCTGTCGACGATAACGACAACGATACAAGCGACGATAAAGGAAACGAGACCGATAATGAGGCCGAATTTAATCATTTCTTTGACTGTCTGTCCTTCGTTCAAAAGGTCGGAAGGGCGATTATTGATTATTTTACATTTTGCCCTTGTCGAATCTATATCGCTCATAACGCTTTCGATGTAAGGTGACAGTATTTTCTCAAATTGTTCTTGAAGATGTTCGGCAAATTCGGGGGCATTGAGAGCAGAAATTTTTACAGATAAGACATTTCCTCCCTTATACGAGTAGGAAACAGTCTTTTTTCTAAGTTTGAAAAATTCTAATTCTTCTTTACTGTCCTTCTCAATTCCTGCCGCCTCGGGGAGACCTTCCATAAGCTGTCGGTCAAACTCATCGGAATCGATGAGCTGTATCAGCGCATCGATAAGATTGTCCGGATAAACTCTTCCCCCGCCTACCGTTTCTTCATTGTCAGCTGACGATTGCGCGATAGATGCAATGTAATAATCGATCGTCGTTCCGTAATAATGGACGTCATGGTACTTCAAAAAAGCGATACCCATGCCGGCGGCCGCACCGATGACGAGAGCCGCGACAATGGCCCAGATTCTCGACCAAATAGCTCGGAAAATGTCGGATAGACTGAGCTCGTCTTCGGTCTGCATTTCTTCTTGCATATTTTTCTCCTTATGCTGATAGATATATTGTATAGGGTTTGCGAAACTTTTGTCGGGAAAATTCGGCAAAATTCGACTTTTTCATTCTCCAAGTATTATAACATGTTCGGAAAAAGTTGTAAAGTATTTTTTAGAAAATATTCTGCATATACATTATTTTTCCCCTCTTATCCATAAAATATCGAAAAAAACCAAAGAAAATTCATAAAACCTGCAAGACGAAGAATTTGAGATACTGCGTTTCTTCCTCGCATAAAAGCGCGGGATGGTCGGGAGCCTGCGTCCTGACCTCCACGGTCCGCACTCTCCGTCCGCTCTCTTTCGCGGCTTCGGAGAGCATGCGTTCAAACAGGGGCAGGGTCATGTAATGGGAGCAGGAACACGTGACTAAAAACCCGCCGCTCTGTACGAGCTTCATTCCGAGAATATTGATGTCCTTATAGCCGCGGAAAGCGTCTTTAACCTCGTCGGCGCTCTTGCAGAACGCGGGGGGATCGAGGACGATGAGGGAAAACTTTTCTCCTGTTTTTCTGTATTCCCGAAGGAGCTGAAACACGTCGCCGCATTTGGTTTCGAGGTTAGAAATGCCGTTGAGCCGAGCGTTTTTTTCGACATTTTCGAGCGCGAGCGGCGAAATATCCGCGGCGATGACGCGGTCCGCGGTCAGAGCCGCGTTCAGGGCAAAGCCGCCGCTGTTTGAAAAGCAGTCCAAAACGCGCCCGCCCTTCGCGTAGCGGCGGACGGCGAAGCGATTTTCTTTTTGGTCGAGGAAGTATCCTGTCTTTTGGCCGTTTTTGACGTCCACGGCCATTTTGAGCCCGTTTTCCTCGATAACGACCTCGTCGGGAACCTCTCCGAACAGGAGGCATTTTTCCAAGGGGAGTCCCTCCTTCGCCCGCACGGCGACGTCGGAACGCTCGTAAATTCCGCGGGGAGAGAAAAGTTTTTCAAGTACGCGGCAGATGAGCTTTTTCCTTTGATGTACGCCGAGCGAGAGGAATTGAACGACGAGAATATCGGCGTATTTATCGACGATGAGCGCGGGGAGTTCGTCGGCCTCCGCAAACACGACGCGGCAGCAATTTTCATATCCGAGGCGTTTGCGGTATTCCCAAGCGGCGGAAATACGCTTTTCGTAGAGTGTTTCTCCGTCCTCCTCGTTTCCGCGGATGAACAGGCGGACGAGGATTTTCGAGGCGTGGTTGATATAGCCTTTGCCGATGAATCGTCCGTCGGCGGAACAGACGCAGGCGAGGGAACCGTTTTTGTCCTTTCCCTCTATGCGCGAAACCTCGTTTGCGTATACCCAGCTGTGTCCGGCAAGCAGGCGTTTTTCTTCATTTTTTTTGAGATAAATCGTATACGGCATGTCGTTTATTTCCTTGGCGCAGAAAAAATTAACAGGGAAATTATAGCATATAATCGTTGACAAGTAAAGCGGATTGTGATAAGATATAAGAAATAAGGGAGTAGCACGGCTCTTGAATCAAAGAGCGGTCAAGTCCACATAATGGAAGGATGTCCTTCCGGGTTTGACATGAAACGGCGAGACTTATGCGAGGCGAAAGAAGAAGCGCGCATGAGGGCTCGTTTTTTTTCGGGAAAAAATCCTTTTTCGAGGAGAAAAAAATGGATATTTTGGATATACTTCTCTTGGCCGTGGCGCTTTCCATGGACGCGGCCGCCGTGGGAATGACGCACGGCATGACGGATCCGAAAATGCCCTTGAAGCGGGTGCTCGCGATCGGCGGATTTTTCGGTGCGTTTCAGGCGGTGATGCCCCTGATTGGATATGCCTTGACGGGACTCATCGCGGGCGCTTTTCTCGACGTGTTTGAAGCGGCTTCATCGTGGGTTTCGTTCGTTTTGCTGGCGCTGATCGGCGGAAAAATGATTTTCGACTGCATAAAGGAAATGCGCGCCAAAGCGCGCGGAGAGGAGGCGGAGCTCCCCGCTTCCGAATTTTCCGTGGGAAAGCTCGCCTTGCAGGCCGTGGCGACTTCGATAGACGCCTTGGCGATCGGCGTCACCTTGCAAATGGCGTCCATTTCGCCCGAGGGACTGTTTCCGCCCGTCGGGTGGTCGGCGCTCATTATCGGCGCGGTGACCTTTTCGTTCAGTATTCTGGCCGTGTATATCGGAAAACTCATCGGGGATAAATTGGCGGATAAAGCGGAGCTCATCGGCGGAATCGTGCTGGTCGGCATCGGGGTGAAGCTCCTGATAGAGGGGCTGCTTTAAGGGCTTTGTTTTCGCCGCTTTTTCGGATCGTGGGGAATAAATTGGAAAGAAACTCCGGAAAATAATGAAAAAGACCGTTGAAAAATCGAAAGAGACGTGTTATAATAAAGATGAGGAGGAACAAATCATGGAACTGAAAAACATGACGGAAATCTATCGCAAAAAAGATAAGGTATTTTATCGCGACGGGAATAAGCTGATAAAATTATTCGAGGGGAGCTATCCCAAGGAAAACATTCTCAATGAAGCGCTCAACCAAGCGCGCGTAGAGAGGACGTCTCTGCATATTCCGCGCATAGAGGCGGTGACTTCGGTAGAAGGGAAATGGGCTATCGTAATGGAATATATTGAAGGGGAGACACTCGCCGCCCTGATAAAAAGAAACCCTTCCAAGGAGGAAGAATACCTCGGAATGCTCGCAGAGCTTCAAACGGAAATCAGCGCGCAGAGGGTGCCGCTGCTCCCTCGGCTCAAAGATAAGATGTATGAAAAAATTTCAGCGAGCGAATATTCCGACACGGTGAAATACGACTTGCAGACCCGTCTGGACGGGCTCCCCAAACACTATAAACTTTGTCACGGGGATTTTCGTCCGAGTAACGTCATTGTCGGGGGCGACGGGACATTTTATATCGTGGATTGGGCACATGCCACGCAGGGAAACGCGGCGGCGGACGCCGCGAGGACGTATCTGATATTCCGCCTCTGCGGCGAGGCTTCGCGGGCGGAGACCTATTTGCGCCTGTATTGTGAAAAGACGGGCACCGCCCGCGCCTATGTGGAACGGATTCTGCCCATCGTGGCGGCGACGCAGACGGCGAGAAGCACCGAAAAGGAAAAGGAGCTGCTCCGCCGTTGGGTTGAAGTGGTGGATTGGCAGTAAATGCGAAAGAAACGGGAACGTCTTTGAGACATTCCCGTTTTTTCATCGGGAAACGAAAACCCGAAAATATTGTAACCATCGGCACTCCGAAATCATATAAATGATTGAATAATTTTTTAAGGAGTGCGTATGAATCCATTTTGTGAAAAGTCGTGTCCCATAGACAAGGCGCTTGAAAATTGGCAGCAGCTCTATCCTCGGCCGTATAACAAGCGCGAAGTCGATCCCTATACCAAGACGCGCGTCATTCTCGCCAACGGGGCGGAGTTTGAGGCAAATTGGTTTTCCCATCAGTTTTCCCGTCATATCGACGACAACGATTTGCGGCGGGAACTTGCGCTGACTCGATTTATCGAGAAGCAGCAGCAAATCAAAATATCCCTGTTGAAGCCGTCCAACGAGAGTATTCTCGAACACACGATTTCCTACGAGCAGCTGGCGGTGGATTTGACGGCGGAGCTCGCGCGGCATGAAAAGGATTGCTATGTAAAAAAGACGCTGGATTTTGCACTTTTGGAGGATTTCGATCATCTTTATCGCTATGCAAATCTCTTGGAGGCGGAACAGGGGATATATGCGGAAAAGCTGGTGGGCCGATATACGGAAATCATGCCCGGCCGTCCGACGATTTCTCACCATCGCTATCCCGTCGATAACGTCAGGCGTTCCATCGATTCCCGAACGGCGGATGTGAGGACGGTTTTGGGCTCCATGATCATCACGGCCGCGGAGCAGCAGACGATGAATTATTATATGAATGTGACGAATTTTGCCATGTCGGACGCGGGGCGCAGCCTCTATGAAGAAATCGCTTTGGTCGAGGAAGAACACGTCACGCAGTACGAAGATCTCATGGATCCCCGTTCGAGCTGGCTGGAAATGCTTCTTTGGCACGAATACTCGGAATGTTATCTCTATTGGTCGTGTTATATGACGGAGACCGACCGCTGTATCCGGGAGCTGTGGGAACAGAATTTCCTGATCGAAGTTTCGCATCTTCATAAGGCGGCGGAGCTTTTGAAAAAGTATGAGGGGAAGGATTGGCAGGAAGTCGTGGGAGACGGGAGATTTCCCGAACCGCTCTCCCTGCACGAAAACGTCGATTATGTCCGTTCGGTACTAGGGAATACCGTACAGTTCACTTCGCTCAAAGAGGATTATTTCCTGCTCAAAGAGCTTCCCCGCGACGCGGATTTTTTCCGTTATCAGGAAATCGTCAATCCTTCGACGGACATTGTCCCTTCGCATCGGATAATCAAATCCTATATTCGGCGTCACGGCAAGGATTATCGCTATCAGACGGCGCCGAATCCCGTTCCCGAGCTGCGCGACAGGCGCACGGACAATACTTCGGTGGGACGTTGCCCCAACGCGGCACCGAGCGGAGATTTTTTCTGTAATTGATGAAAACTCAAATTTGAAAGAGCGTCGAGAAAAGAAACCCGACCGTTTAGAGACGGACGGGTTTTTCTTTTTTGGGCAAAATCCGTGAAAACACCCACGGAAGTGACGAAAAAAGGGAAAATAAAAAAAATTCCTAAAAAAATTGAAAAACACGACGCAAAACAGCTTGACAGAATTTTCGATTAATAATACAATTAGAGGGCAAGTTGAAGAAACGGCGTCTGTCCGCCCCTTTTAGCCCCGTAAGTTGAAAAGCGGACCGCTCGATATTCACACAGGATTTTTTATCGCAAGAAAATACACACGAATAAGGAGTAACATGATATGAAAACCTATATGGCAAACGCCCAAACGGTTGAAAGAAAGTGGTATGTCGTAGATGCCGCGGGAGTTCCGCTCGGCCGTCTCGCATCCCGCGTAGCGTCCGTGCTCCGCGGAAAAAATAAACCCACCTTTACCCCCAACGTCGATACGGGCGATTTCGTCATCGTCGTCAACACCGATAAAGTGGTCCTGACGGGAAAGAAGACGGAAGATAAATTCTATCGGTATCACACCGGCTACATCGGCGGCCTGAAAGAAATTTCTTATAAGAAACTTTTGGCCGAAAAGAGCGATCTCGCTGTCTATGAAGCCGTGAAGGGCATGCTTCCCAAAAACAGCTTGGGCAGAGCGATGCTGAAAAAACTCAGAGTTTATAAGGGGGCGGAACATAACCACGCCGCACAGAAGCCCGAAGAACTCAAAGCAGACTAAGGAGAGGAAGAAATATGGCTAAAGTGAATTTGAAAAAGAAGCTTCAGTTCTGGGGAACGGGTAGACGGAAGAAGGCGATTGCCCGCGTTCGTCTCATTCCTGCCGGGAGCGGCACCATCGTCATCAACGACCGCGCCTTTGAGGATTATTTCCCTCAGGGTACGCTTCAATACATCGTCAAACAGCCCCTTGTCCTGTTAGAGGCGGAGAACAAATACGACGTATTCGTCAACGTCATCGGCGGCGGATATACCGGTCAGGCGGGTGCTATCCGTCTGGGCGTGGCTCGTGCGCTCCTCGAAGCGGAGCCCGACAGCCGTCCCGCACTTAAAAAGGAAGGCTTCCTCACGAGAGACCCCCGCGCAAAGGAAAGAAAGAAGTACGGCCTCAAAAAGGCTCGTCGTGCGCCTCAGTTCTCCAAGAGATAATTTCCCGTCTTTCGACGGAAAAAAGCCCGACCGCATTTCGGTCGGGCTTTTTGATAATTTTTTTTCGGAGTTCGGAATATCGCCGCCTCTTTGTTTTCCCTCCTTCGGCACGGAGAACTTGTCCGCAGTCGGCGTATTTGTTCGGCGAGCGTCGTCCCTTTGGTCTTTTTTGCTTTTCGGTCTATATCGCGGAGGCTCTGCTCGGCGGGAGACCGTTCATTCAGCGTCTCGGCTTTTTTCGGTCTATATCGCGAACCGCTTTTTCATGGCGTTCCATCAATGCGAGGAAGGGGTTATTCTCTTCGGCGTTGTTTGTCGGTTCTGCGACGTGCGCACTCTGCCGCGGGGAGTCGGCCGAGGGGGATTCGCTTTTCCCTTGGGACGGGGAGAAAAGATTCCCGAGCAAGGAGATAGGGGAGCTCAAAGGAGCCGCTCCGAAATCGTTGTTTTCCATGGGCGAACCGACCTTTTCGTTTTGGGAAGTATTTTCGTCCGACGGCGCGGACGGAAAAAAGGCGTTTTTGAGAAAATTGAATAATCCAAAACTTTCCATACCCGAAAAAAATCCTTTAATTTCACAATTTTCACCGAAAATAGCGGCAAAAGCGAGGCATTTTTGTTTGCTTTAATTGACGAATTGATATATAATAGAATATGCGTTGATATTGTCGGGAAATGCACGTTCTTTTTTTCCGGCCGACATTATTTTTAAGGAGTCCTTTACAATGCGGGATAAATTCAAGAAGTTGACAAGTATGATTGCCGCGGCGGCGCTCTGCGCTACGGTGGTCTCGTTTGCGGGCTGTTCGGATAACTATTCGACCAAAGTTCCCGGAGACGATATTTTTGAAGGAGAGGTTGTATCCAACGGCGGCTTTGTCGTCGAGAAGGGCAATTACGTTTACTTCATCAACGGGGCGGAAGAATATACGGCGTCGAATAAATACGGCGAAGTTGTCAAAGGGGCGCTGATGCGCCTTTCCAAGTCGGATCTTGAGAACAAGAATTACGACAATGCGGTGACGGTAGTTCCTTCTCTGTTCGTCGCGCAGAATTTCGATGCAGGCATTTATATTTACGGCGATTATGTGTATTATGCCTCTCCCACGACCGAAAAGGATCAGGACGGCAACGTGCAGAATGATTGGATCAGCTTCAAGAGAGCAAAGCTCGACGGCAGCGAAGCGATGAAGGATTACTACTTCCGTTCGGACGATAATGCGCTCGACTATCGTTTTGTCGAGGTGGACGACGTCGTTTATTGCCTGTATGTGGACGACAGCACGCTCTATTCCTATAATACGCAGACGAGGACGGACACGGTGCTTGTCTCGGGGGCGGGCTCCGAGTTCTTTTTCGATAGCTCCGATCCCGAAAATCCCACAGTCTATTATACGATGGGCGTGACGCAGGACGTCGATTCGGCCTCGTCCTTTACCGTTCCCTATACTCAACTTTACAGCGTCCGCGCGGATGCGCAGGTAGAAAAGGTGGACGCCTCCAAGGCTTCCTATACGATTAAGGGAGGAAAGACCTATTCTTTCGACCGCGCCTATCTCGAGGATAATCTCGACGGCTTCGACGCTTCGGATTATACGACTTATCCCTATGTCAATTTAGGTGAATTGGTGCTAGACGGAAAAGGTTCTTCGACTGCTCAGAAACAGACGCAGTTCAACGACGATACGAGCACGCCCGCCACGCCCGACGGCTATACCTACACGATTCAGAGCTATCAGAACGACGGGATATATTTCACCCGTACCAACGTCAATAAGACTTCTTCGGACGGCGAGAACAGCAAGCTCTATTATCTTTCGGACGAAGCGGTGTCCGCGGCGGATTGGAAGACGATCGCCGGCAATCAGGGCGAGGAAATCGACACGGTCGCTTTGAATACCACGAATGCTTCGACTTCCGCGCTTTTCTATATCGAAAACGGAACGCATTATTATATTTATGCTTCCGACACGAAGGTTTACAGAAACAAAGCGAATGACGACGGAACGGTGGCGGAAAGCCTGCTGATGATTCCGAAGGCGGAAAGCGCGCCTACGCTTTGGAAAACAGAGGGCGATTATCTCTATTATTATGCGACGGGCACGAACGGCAATAATCTTTCGAGAATCAATTATAAAGGTACGGAGGAGGACTATAATCCCCTGCTTTTGACGGAGGAGTATAAACCCGCGAAAATTTTGGATGTCGATTGGAATTCTTCGTGGTACAAGCCCGAATTTATCGGCACCGACCTGTTCTTCTCGAACGCGCAGTCCTTCGGTTCTACGTCGTATAATTATATTTATGTCGTGAGCCTTGCAGGCGAGAACGGAATCATGAACGCGGAGGAGCTCAAAGCGTTCAACGATAAATACGAGGAAGTGACGGAGTATATCGACGAGTTCTCGTCGAATAACGCCGACCTTCAAACGGCGCTCAAATATTATTTCCGCACGGGCGAGACGAAATATTTTGAAGAGAACTTGCAGGAAGCGAAAGACGCGGGCTATAGAGACTATTATCTTTACAGCGAGTACGCCATCGAGGAATTCCGCGCGTTCACCGAGAAAAGATTGAGCACCAATAAAGGTGCAAACGATTATAGCACCATGTTCGACGCCGATAAAGGCGACGCTTACTACGGCGTAGAGAGCTATTTCATGAACATGGTCGGGGAATTAAAGGAATCGGACGAGGAAGCCATCAACGAGGCATGGAAGGACTCCTTGAAGAATATTCCCGAGGAGACCGAAGAAGGCTGGGCGACATGGCAGAAGGTTTTGCTGGGCGTAGGGATTGCCGCAGGCGTTCTGATTGTGGCGGCGGCGATTGCGATTCCGGTAATCTTCCACGTCAGGAAGAAGCGGAAGGCCGAAGCGGACAGAGAAGCGACGAAGGTGAAGAAGCCCGTAATCGACACGACGGACGATAAATCCATCGACGTATATGCGGATGACGAAGCGGAACCCGCCGAAAAGAGCGGTGCGGCGGAGACGTCCGAGAGCGCCGAGAAAGCCGACGCGGCAGAAACGGCAGCGCCCGTAAATTCGGAAGATACCGCTGCGGCGGAAGCGGAGACGGATAAAAAGGACGAATAATGCAAAAGATAAAAGGAGCCGTTTCAGGGAGAAGCGGCTCCTTTTTACGGCAAAAAAAATTTTTTTTCCGAAATATTCAAAAATGCGTGAAAAACAGTTTACAAACTCTGAAATTCTTAATATAATATAGCAAAATCGCGGCGAAGGAGCCGATAAAAAATAAACGAAATGAGGGAAGGAGTTTATGGCAAGATACGTATTATGCCCTAGATGCGAGTTAAATTTTATCGACGCGGAAACGCAGGAGTATTGCGACGTATGCGTGAAAGAAATGCAGGGGGCAAAGACTTTTGCGGACGATTTGGAAGAGGTGGAGGAGACGGAAGAAACGGAACTCTGCCCCATCTGCGGCGAGAACTACATGCGCGTCGGAGAGACGATGTGCGACGAGTGCAAGAAGAAGACGGAGTACGAGGAAGAGGAGACGGACGATCCCGATAAGGAC